>Ga0308160_10000249_pt1 | contig 130406 bp, 127 predicted proteins | sample PhyFR1_FD_201036 | JGI IMG/M metagenome (GOLD analysis project Ga0308160, IMG submission 201036) | Phyllosphere microbial communities from UC Gill Tract Community Farm, Albany, California, United States - DLSLF.R1 | ecosystem: Host-associated > Plants > Phyllosphere > Unclassified | place... | reverse complement strand
AAGAGCAGGCACAATATTTAGCTGATCTTTCTGCAAAATATCCAATTATCTCTATTGAAGATGGTATGGATGAAAACGACTGGACTGGCTGGAAAAGCTTAACCGATAAAATTGGTGACCATGTTCAGTTGGTTGGTGATGATTTATTTGTAACCAACGTTACGCGTTTACAACGTGGTATCGACGAGGCTACTGCTAACTCAATCCTGGTAAAAGTTAACCAAATCGGTTCTTTAACTGAAACCATCAATGCAGTAACTTTAGCTCAAAACAGTGGTTATACTTCGGTAATGAGTCACCGTTCTGGCGAAACTGAAGATGTTACGATTGCTGATTTAGCTGTTGCTTTAAACTGCGGACAGATTAAAACCGGTTCTGCATCACGTTCAGACAGGATTGCAAAATACAATCAATTATTACGTATTGAAGAAGAATTGGGTGAAAACGCACGTTTCATCGGTTCGAAATTCAAATACGCTAAGAAATAATTTATAACATTAGGTTTAAACCCAATGCTATAGTGTTAACAAGTTGAAAAACTTATTTGGAAAACATCCGAAGATTTTAAATCTTCGGATGTTTTTATTTTAATACTATATTTGTTTGTTGGATTTGATATTCTTAAATCTCAAATCAAAAATATCATATCATATCATATATGAAACGTTTAATAGATCTTTTTCGCAATAAATATTTCCTTGCTACGGTCGCTTTTGCGATGTGGATGCTATTTTTCGACAAAAATGATATGATGTCTCAGTATGAATACCGTAGTCAGGCAAATAAATTGCAGGAAGAAAAAGAATATTTCGAAAAAGAAACTGCCCAGGTTAAAAAAGATCTTAATGAACTAAATACCAATCTGAATACGGCCGAAAAATTTGCCCGCGAAAAATATTTCATGAAAAAAGACGATGAAGATGTTTTCGTGATTATCCAGGAAGAGAAGAAGGATTAGTTTTCAGTTGGCAATTCTCAGTTTTCAGTCAGCAGTTTGCGGTTAACAGTTTAGCAATCGAACAATTAATTGACGAGCGTATAGCGTTTAAGTGCTCTTCCCTTGGTCTCTCTCCTGAACTTATTTCAGGATCTAAAGCAAAAGAATTTCGGTTAACAATTTAGCAATGCAACAATTAAACAATCCAATAGGCAGTTTGCATGCACAGTTAACCAATTTAAACAATTAACCGATTAACCTTCCTTAGTATTCAAATTTTGGCAAGGAAAGTTTAAACCTAACCACTATTATACGCAAGACAAAAATAAAAGCCACTACCGAAAGTTTTGCGACAACACTCTCTACGTTTAACCATACCAACAAATAGTAAAGCAAGCCTCCAAAAATACAAGCTGTGGCGTAAATCTCACGCCTGAATACCAATGGAATGGTATTGAGCAATGTATCTCTGATAATTCCTCCAAAGCAACCAGTAATTGTACCCAATGCAATACATATACCCGGATTTAGGCCAAAGGCAATGCCTTTCAGTAAGCCAACCATTGTAAATAATCCAAGGCCTAAACTATCAAACAAAAAAAGCGTTATTTTCATTTTCTGCACATGGGTTTTAAAAAACATAGTCGCCAATGCAGTAAATAAAATGATTAAGCAGGTTTGCATATCACGCATCCAGGCCACTGGGGTATCACCAATTAACAGATCTCTAACTGTACCACCACCAATTGAGGTTACAAAGGCTATAATGAGCACACCGAATGGATCCAGCTTACGTTGCATGGCGGTAAAAGTACCCGATATTGCAAAAGCAATGGTTCCTAAAACCTCAATAATCTCCGAAGTAGAAATGTTATAATTCTCCATTGCGTTTTTCCGTGGTGTCAGATGTTACCTGTAGTGTTTATGGTGATTAGTCCGGGAGGGTTATGCAAATATAATGTTACAGTTCTGACATTTCCAAATAATTTGTTAGTTAGGCAGCAAATTTTTTCACGGCTTCAATGGGAGTACGAACGCCGATTTCTTTCATTAAACCGCTATGCCTTTTTTGAGTATTGTAAGAATTTAGGTAAACGTCCAAGTGCAGTGTTAATTCACTGTCATCCTGATATTGGAATTGGAATATAGTAGCCTCCTTTATCTTACGATTTACCCGCTCTACCATCCCATTTGTTTGCGGGTGGTAGGGCTTTGTTAACCGGTGATCAATGCCGTTCGCTTTGCAATACCTGGTTAACAAACTATCTATAACTTTTTTAGTTTTGGCTGCACCCGTTGGCCTTATCCACGAGTTAGTAAATTCCTTTCCGTTATCGGTTAGGATCGTATGTATTCCAAACGGGAAATTCATTTGGCAGCGCTCGAAAAAATCCATCGTATTAGCCTGATTTTGGCGGTCATACCTCCTATAGTACATATACCTAGTTGCGCGATCGATAGCCACGTATAAAAAATTCCTGGTTTTTTGTTTGCCGATGACTGGCACCTCGGTTACATCGATATGGATAAAGCCAGGATTATAGGTTTTAAACTTCTTAGGCTTCGCACGCTCAGGCCGTGGTTTACGGTTCAGACCGTGGCGCTTGAAAAGAACATAGATAGTTGACCTTTTGAAACATTTTAAAAATTTTTGTTCCATTCTGTCTATTATTTCGTCCAGGCTGTCGAATGATCCGGCGCGGTCCGTTAGAAACGCCTCACGCTCGATATCGGTTAAAGCATACTTAATATTTTTTGGGCGGTGGCTGCGATCTGCAAAATCTAACCGCTTTTTCCATCGGCGGATTGTGCGCTCATGTACTCCGTATAGTTCAGCGAGTTGTTTATTGGACAGTGTAGATGTATTGATTTGAGAACGCATGAAAGCGTTTAGTTTAGCGTTTTTGTGGTATTTCATGAAAGAGGGCGTATCATTGACGAGTTAATGGTAAATCTATATATTTGGTAAGAAAATTGAATACCAATTTTTACTAAACATTAATAGAATATGAAATCTAAGTTAATGCTGGCGTCCATGATACTGCTAGCCTCTCTAAGCGCCTCAGCGCAAAAAATCTACACTGGTACTATTTCCATCAATAAAAATACCGTTAAAATTTCACCAGATGGAAAGATGTCCGCTACAGAAACTGAAAAAGCAAAAAGTTATCTAAATAAAGTAGCAACAACAATTTACGGTAAATCATATAGTAACATAGGGATAGACGAACCCTATTCTATTGTTATATCTAAAGCATCAAGCTTAGATAAGACGCCGAAAAATGCAAGGTTTAAGCCTTCTGAGTTAGATTTTACAACCCTAATAGCAACTAGACACATGTTTGGAATCAAAGGTTACGGTATGGTATACTACGTATCTGCAAGAAAAAACATTGCTTATAATAGTGACGATGACACTAATATACCTGTAAAAATTTAAGAATAAAAAAACCCGTGTTGATCAACACGGGTTTTTTTATGCTCTTTTAGAGTCTGAATTTCTTATCTTTCGACGCGCCAGTAAGCCAGTCCCAAACGCTACTACTATTCCTAATACCAGATTTAGATTTCGGTTTGGTCTTTTTTTTTTCATAACGTACCCTCAAAGGACGCTTTCTATTATCGTCATAATCAGATGACGCAGGGTAGGCCTTTACCCTTGCTACCTGTATATCCCTGTAAAAGGCTTCGTTTTCAATCGCGTTTATTTTAGCAATTTCATCCGGGAAAAACTTAGTCTTATTATCCTTAATTGATTGCAATAATATTAAAAAGGGATACTTTGACTTTAAAAGCCTGATAACCTTACCTAGACCCGCGCCACCGGCATTAATCAAATGATCCATAAACTGATATGCAATAGTATCATTATTTAAAGACGCAAAATTACTTTTAACCCAGAATTCAAGTTTATAAATATCTTTAGCTTCGCTTTCAGTCAAATTAACAATCCTACTTCTAACTTGCGCGTCGGATAAATCAGGGTGCAACTCACAATACAAGCCTGCAGAAATACCGTACTTGGTTCCTAAAAAAGGACCGTTTCCTACCTTAAAGCCTCTATAGTTACCCCTATCTCCTTTGTTTTTGCTTAGCCCTCCCTCGTTAATGAGTATCTGTACCATTACTTTTTCAAAACTTGCCATTTTCTTATTGTGTTTTTTTATAAACTATATATCCTAATACGAACGCGCTGCCTAATAAAAGCAGGTTACCACCGTTTTCTGTTCCTGGTATATCCGGGTCGATGCCGTCGTATTTATTTTTTAATTTTTGGTTTACCTCCTGCATGGTGTAGGTGCCGCCATTCTCTTTTTTTACCTCATGTACAACCTTTATCACGTCCTTTGCAATCTTACCGGCTTTCTGGATTTTGATCACAAATTTTGGAAGTACCAGGCCGTTTTTTTTCTTTTCTTCTTTTTCGGCGGCCGCTGCCGGTTTTGATGGTGCCGGGCTATCGGTGCTCAGCTTCAGAACCGGTTTAACTTCGCCCGCCTTAACGAAGTCCAGAAAGGCGCGGTTCTCAACCGGCTTTAGTTCCGGATGCTTTGCCAGGTTAATATTTTTGACCAGTTCGCGAAAGTCCGGGTCTTTTGTCTTAACCTTTGCACCATCAGCCTTTTTTTTTGCTTTTACGGGTTTGGTTTCCCCGGATTTCTTTTTTGTGGTTTCCTTTTTCTTTTTCATGTGTTTGAGATTTACGGATCAGTAGACAAAACGTCCAAGTCCTGGGAAACTATTTCTTTTTATTTTCTTCCAGGATAGTACGCAGGCGTACAGTCTCGGTTTTTAGGTCTCCGATAGCGCCGGTAATGTCTTTGCGGTCCTGCTCCTGGGTTTTCTCCACTTTATCCTGCTTAATTTCCACGTTTGAAATACGTTTATCGTTAGAACTATTCGCAAAGAACATGTTAACAATGAACATGGCGCCGGTAAGTACCGAGGTAGCAACCTGGACAATACCCAGGATGCCGCTCACCCGCGGCACCTGGTTAATGATGTTATTTTGGTTCTCCATCGTCGTCATCTTTTTTATCGCCGGTGGTAATGGTCGCCACTGATACGGCCGTAGTTGCAACGCTGGCCAGTATCGTCAATGTTGTCGCTACTGCAGCCGGTAAAGTAATGGGAGCGGCCAGTAAGCCGCCGGTGAGCAATGCCACCGCGCCGCCGATCAGCTGCACCTTTTTCCAGAATGTGTTTACAGGCGCCTTAGCCCTGCGTTTGATGTTTTTGATTGTTAAGTTATCTTTCATGTTGTTGTTTGGTTTATGGTTGACCAGGAATACCTTTCTGGCCGTTTATGATTATCTGATCCATTCCGGATATGGCCGGGGTGAAAGTAAAGTCCAGGATATCGATACGGAAGTAATCCCCCGCAACTATACCGGTGCTTAATTTCTCGGTCTGGCCCGCCGGTAATGTGAATGTTTTAGTGTAAGGCCCGAACGTTTCAATAGGATTCCCGAACGAATCGGTATTAACGGTATTGTAGTTTACGGTAATGGTGACAGCTGAACCTACAGGATTTTCACCGCTAACCTTTAGGAACTTTTCAAAAGGTTCGAGCACAAAAAATACATCATTGTAAGGATTTTCGTTGATGGTACACATGGCACCATTTACCGGATCATTGGCAAAAGCCTGGCCATCGGTATCGAAATTGGTATCTGCTGCTTTTTTATTGTCCGCATCTGCCTGGCTAACGAATGAACTGTAAGTTTTGGTAAAGTTTACCGAAGTTCCCGTTTTTCCAAGTCCGCAGTTGTTCCTGGTGAAAGCTGCTGTCCTGGTCGCTGTAAACTGGCCCGCTGCCACGCGGTCAGAGAAAACAAAACGGATTGCCCGGTTTTCATTCAGGATGAGTTCCCAGGATCCGGCAACGTCAATAGTGCAGCTGCCACCGGCCGGGGTATTAACCGGATCGTATTGCACAAACACCTGATCGGTAACGCCGGAAAGAACTATTCTGGAGATAAATTTATTTACCGCCACGCCCGCGTAATATTCAACGTGCATTCCTATAAGGGTATAGGTACCAAAATCGCGATATAGGTCGGCAAAGGCGGCGCCGGTTCCGTCGCTCAGACAGGTAACTGTAAACAGCTGGCCTGATCCGTCCTTAATGGTCGCACTGATCTTAAAACCGTTTACAGCCCCGGCGTTTTCACCCAGGACGCGCAAAAACGGAAGTTCAGGGAGCGGGCACCCGCGCAGATCGTCCGGGCCGTCTACCCATCGGGACGAGTTGAAGCCCGGACTGCGCGGGTTTACGTCGCGCTCCTCCTGCTCTGTTCCGCCGGTGTAGCGGTTATGGTCGTCACGTTTACAGCGCTTGTTCCCGGTGGGTTTGTAGAATGGCTCGTTCGATATCGGGCACACGTCGGATTTTTCCGCCACAACAAAAATCCTGTCTTTCTGAAAGGTTTCGGAATACGGATTGATATCCATCTGTTTAACCAGGCGGCGCCCGGTATTCAGGCCGTCACCGTTAGGCTCGCAGTATTCCGCACCTATGGCTACATAGTTAGGGCTTAAGCTGATCGCAGCACCACCACCGGAACCGCCTGTAAACTGTTTGATTGACATTGTAATTTTTGGATTGTTAAGGTACTTGGACGTTTTGGAGTGGGAACCTGGTTATTGAATAGCGTTCAGCATGGCTTTTAAGTCGGCCAATTCGATTTTTTTAATTTCGCCGGTTTCGTTGTCCCGAACAAGCATTGTAAAGCCAGCAGTTGCGGTAACAAGCGATTTTATCGTTAAAGTTTTTACATTTGTGTCTTCGTTCTCGACCAATATCCGGCGCCAGTCATCGTTTCCAATGCCCGTATTACTTGGATTCTGTGGATCATATATATGAAGTCCTCGGTCAAAAGTATTAGGCTGGTATCTCATTTGTACGCCTGGCCCGTCTTTAGCTCCGAAAGCAAAGCCTGAATAACCATTGCTATCCTGTATTATCTTAACATGCGAAGCGCCTATTTCAAAGTTTGCACTCTTGGCATTGATCACACCAGCGTTAACATCTCCGGTAATATTGATATTTGCCTCTTGTGGTGTCGCCGGACTGGCCTTGATCATTCCTAACGCATCGGGTTCAATCTGTTTTACCCAACCGGTTGAATTATCCCTGGTCAACAGTGAATAATCTGATGTAGCTGTATTTGGAGTGACAGGCAAATACAAAACATTACCAGGACTAAACCTAAAAATATCGTTTCCATTACCGCGCATGGAGATATCACCATCACCGTACCAATGAATACCCGTATCGGTATCACCAATTTTTATAGTAAATGGATTCGGCGCTATTTCATTGGCCGGATCAAAATTTAAGAAGATATCATCTTTTCCTTTCACATATAAGCCTCCGGAAATATTAATATTTGCATCCTGGGGATTTAAGGGGCTGGCCTTGATGAAATCACCTACCGCTATAACGCCGGAAGTATCGGGAAGATACCAGTCGCGATTATCGCTAATTTTCGGAGCTTGCAATCGGCCTTCAAATTGCAGCTTATCAGGATCGGTTTTAAACTTTAGAAATTCAGGCAATACAGTTATACCCAACCCGTCACTATAGCGGAAGGCCCTTATTGAACCGTCGGTACTACTGATACTTCCATCAGTATTAAAATCCCCGTTTAATTGCAGGTTTCCTGTTTTCGTCTCATTACCGGTAGTATGCAATAAAACACCCTGGTTAATTCCAGGTACAGCGTTTACCCACTTGGACGTTTCGGGATTATATACACGCAACGTGTTGCTATCGGTACGGAAGTATAGATAAGCCGGCGCACCAGGTAATCCGTTCAATGTTTCAAGCGTTCCAGCGGGTATGCCAATGCGTTTTTTTACGTTCAGGTAATCGTCCACCTGGGTAAAAGTTGAATTACCGCGCGGCTTTTCCGGCGGGGTGCCCTGGGCATGCAAAGCAGATAAACCGGTACAGATCATACCGATAATTAAAAAGTGTTTTAAAAGCTTCATTTTGATTTTTGTTTGTTTATAGATTGTTTAATTAAATAATTACGATTTCGGCCGGAATGTCCTTAAGTTCGAATTCATAACCGGTTATGTTTCCTTCCTGGTCACGCTTTTTAACGACTGGCACAGTTTCAAGCTGATCGGCCAGCCACACATCAAAAGATGGGATATCGCCGTGCTTTACCTTTCTTTCGGTGTTCCATTCGAGTAAGTATTTACCGCCGGCCTGGTCAGCCGTGGCAACTTTGACAATGGACCTGTTTTGAGGTGATCCCGGAGCGCCGGCACCTCCTGTACCGCCGCCCCCTGCCTGTATAGCTGCCATCCTTAAATATTCTGTTTAGGTGATTTTGAAAAGTCGTGGTAGGTGCGGCAAACGAGCAGTTTTTTAATACCGGTCATACCTGCTTTGAATTTCAAATCATACCTGGTAATATCGACGGCTTTAATGTGGCTGTTTTCCAGCGTTACCATGGCGTCGTGCGCGTTGATCGGGTACCCGCTGATATCAAGATCCACCTCACCCAAATTTTTGAAACTGATCGACTGGCAATTAGAAGGGATCACGAAATTTTCATAGTATAACTGAAATTCGTTGATCACCGCAAACGCGCCCTGGCTTACCGGCGCAGTCCTTACCGGTTTACCTGTTGGTTGTTGTTGTCTGTTCATCTTATTTTGTCCTGGTTGCTGGTAAACTGTTAATCATTGCAATAGCCTGTTTCATTTCGGATTCCGTAAACTCATCGGCCAGGCGGTCTACAAAGCTTTCGTTATAAAGTACGCCGTAAGCATCGGCCACCCGGGAAACATCACACTTACATTTGCAGCTGCGAAATATCCCATAGATTTTAGCCTCATCCGTGCCCGGCCAGTTTACAGCATCACGAACCACCTTTGCCCAACTGGAAGCGGTTGCCGCATTGATCACCAGGTTAGCGGTTGTAGGTATATACTTATAGCCTTTCCAGAAATTGGGTGAAAACGCGCTGTTAGTTGCGTTTAGTTGCTCTTTGATTGCTTTGCCGTCGGCGGATTCCTTCAAGCCTAGTTTCTCAAACAGGCTGCCACCAAGGTTATAAACGATAACCGCGCCCGCCAGTATAGCCCATGGAAGTAAGTCTTCATTTTTCATTTTATTGGTTGTCTAACATCTGTAATAAAAAGGCAAAATTGCCCGGGTTGGTTGCTGCGATATGTGCCAGCATGGACACATGTTTATCCAGGTCAGCATCATGTTTTTTGAGTACCGCTATGGCATCCATAAGGCCGGGGCTGATATGCTCACACCTTTCGCAATCGCCGCCCGGCTCTTCACCAGGAACGCCGTTGATCGCGGGCGCTGCACCACCGGTAAAGTGTTTCATTGCCATTGGGATAGCCATTTTAATAAGCCCGTTGATACTACCCATATCTTCGCCGCCCTGGTCACTCTCTGCAAGTTCGTCCTCCAGGTCAATGATTTGTTTACGCAGGTCCGCGTTTTCGTATTCCAGCCTATCTACCCGGCGTTCAGCATCGTTTTTCTGGCTTAGTATTGTTAAATACATTTCCATAGATATGCCGCCCTGCATAGCCGGTGCCGGCGCTGCTGCAGCACCGGAAATACGTCCCGGGTTTTCCTGATCCGATAAGGTAAAGCTCACAGTATAACCGGTTTTGCCGTAGGTTGCGCCCTCTGATCCGTCCCCGTCATCCTTTGCCTCATGCATACGTAGTTCATAAGTTAACGAGTGGCCCGGATCACCTTGCAAGATGATACCCGCCCAATCGCGGAACTTATCGGCCGCTTTCGCATTGGTTACGTTTTCCTTTTGAGCATATACGGGCTTTGCCGCTTTGATACCAGCCGGGTAAATTGAAAAGAAACGCATGTTCGTTGAGGCAATATAGCTGCATACCGCCTCGACACCCCTGTAATTTACTGCTGCCATAACCTTTTATTATCTTGTAGGTGCGTAATGGACAACAAAAGCAAAGGATGTACCGGCGGTCATAGCCGTGGTGTCCTGCACCGCGCCGAAAGAAATAAAACATTTCTCCCAGTCCACGCGCTGGCCGCTTAGCTCGGTAAGGCCGTTTACAGACACGTCACCAGAAATACCTTCCGCTTTTGCTCTTTTAAGCAAAGACAAAGGCATTTGAATGCTTTCGGCACCGTCCACGTTCAGCACTAGGAAAGCCTGGTTAAAAAGTACATTGTCTACAACAGGCTTACCCTCCGAGGTGAAAGGGAAAACGTTTTTGTTGAGCGCTTCAAGAGCAAGGATGTTTACAGCCTTTAAGTTGGAATTTAATTTGATGTTTACCTTTGATACCGCCTTGTCTACAGGGATTTCAACATTCAACAGTTCTGATTTATAAAGTTTCATCTTGATTTAATTAAGGGGATAAAAAAAGGGCGGCTCATTCGTCCGCCCTCCTAATTTCTGTTTACGGCCAAAGTTTTAAGACTGGTATTTTACCGCATTGGTAGCCAGGAAGCCATAAAGGCGTACGATCACGCGCGGGCGTTTACCGCTCTCCAACGCTGTAATGTTGCGCGGAAGGTTCAGGCTGATATCCGTTTTACGGTTACCGGCTAAAATCATCCCAGGGAAGATCGACGCAATACCGTCACGCTGCGCGTTAAAGTTGTCGCGGATGGTTGACGACCCGGTAGTATCCTGTACCTGAGGCACAAAATAATGGCGCATCACGCTCCATTTGTTGATCGCAACAATATTATCCACCGATACCTTTAATGATCCTTTATAAATCACTTCCATCTGGTCCTTTGTGTTCGGGAAGATCAAAGCGTTTGGATAAGAGCACAAACGGTAGGTGACGTCATCCTTATCTACCGGCGCCGAAAGATACACGCCAATTGCTGCAACCTGGAAAAGGTCATTTTTATCTAACCTGGTCTCGGTGCGGGAGTTTAAGCCCCCGCCGTTATCCTGTTCCAGGATAAAGGTTAAAGAGGTTTCAGTAGTCGACATTTCAGCCTCTAACTGTAAAATGTGCGGGGTTACGCTTTGGGCATTTCCGCCTACGAGCGCAACAAAACGCTCATATGCCTGTTTTTCGTTTTGGTTCATTTTGAACTTGTTTGTTTGGTTTAAAAAATAATTTTGTAGTGAGAATAGGGGTAGTTAATCCCTATTCGTAATCATCACCGTTTTCAACTCCGTTAATGTTCGGGTAATAATTTGGAAGGCCGCTAACAACCTCCATACCTACTACATCATCACCAGTACCCGCGATATTGTTCATGTCTACATAAACATCGCCGTCCGGGTCACCGATACCCGCGCCGGCATCACCATAAAGTTTGGCGCCTGCTGCCAGCTGCACAGCCGATACCGCCACGATTCCTTTGGCCGCTGCGTTAACGATTGGACTACGTGACACTTTTGGAAGGATTAGCACGGCAATAGCTGCTTTTGCGCCTGCCATTACCATTTTGTTTGTTGCCAGGGTAGGCAAAGCCTTTGCGGCCAGTTTGTCCAGGAACGGAGCAGCTGCCGCACCAATCGCGATCCCTAACAACTCATTCATGTTGCCTCCGATACCTGAAATACCGCGGCGTCTCCTAGAGGCCGGGCGTCTTGTGTGTTTTTTTCTTTTTGACATTTTGGTTTACTTTTTGGTTCTTTTCCAGGCTGCTGCTGCTTTTTTAGTTGCTGCTGCCTTTGCCTTGCGGGCTGCTGCCAGTTCCTTTACAAGCTTCACAACTTTATCGCTTTCACGCTTGGTTTTAGCCTTCATAAAGGTTTGGTACTTTTTCAGCCCGCCGGTAGTGCTTTTACGCGCCGGGGTTTTCTTTTTTGTTGCCATTTGATTTATTGATTAGTCCCTACTTAAAAGCAGTACAGCACCTAAACCCAGGGCAATGGGTACTACCATGCTGCTGCTTTCTCCTTTCGGGGATGTTTTGCTATCATCAGCGCCCGCATCGGGGTCGGGGCCGTCATCATCCGTACCGCTGCCTCCACTAGTGCCGGCGGTGTTCATCTGGTTATCTATGGCCTGGCTGTATCTTTCGTTTGCAGCAACAGCCTTATTGATCTCATCAGTTGAAGGGGTAGGATTATTCTGTAACGCCGTGGCTGCTTCCGCTGCCAAATCCGCGCCTTCATCGGTATCACCTTTACCCAGGATGCTTTTAATAATCTCCTGCATGGCAATGATCACCGGCGCAGCTGCTGCCAGGATTGCCGCAACCTGTGCCGCTCCAATGGTAGCACCCATTACTGCACCGATACCCGCGACCTGCGCCGGGGTAAATTTTTTGCCTTTCTTTGAACCACGCGCCACGGACTTAAGCAAACTTTTCCAGTTTCCTTTAAATTTTACGGTCCACATGTTTTTAACCTTTTCCGGGTCTTTTGCAATCGCTTCATTCAAGCGTTTCGCCATCCCTTTAAGGTTTAGGCCAATCAGGGAGGTATAAGCAGCGCGGACCGGCGTTAAAGCGATCTTTGCGATACCTTTACCAATTTTTCGAAAGAAGCCGCGCCCCTCAGCCTTGCGTTTGGCCCGTCTAGCTTTGCGCACGGTCTTCTTTTCTGTTTTCTTTTTTGCCCGGGCGTCTTTTTTCGCCTGGCTTTTAGCACTACGGCCGATGCCGGAAATATCCGCCGGGCCTGAAATCCTGTATAATGACATATCTATATTGTAATCCTCTTTAAATGTGTACGGCTTTTCAATCCCAAAACCCTCAATTACTGCATCAACCGGTATATAGCGGCCTGATTCCAGGCGCAAAAGCGTGTACACGTGTTGCGGGGTTTTATCAAACGCTTTGTAAGAAGTAAACCTGAACTTGCAGGTATATCCCAGCGCCGATAAAATGCCGACGGTGAATAAACTGTAATGCTTGCAGTCGCCGGAACCGTCACTAAGAAATACAGCCGGGGACTTGGACGTTTGATTGCTGTCGGCCTCGATTTTATAAGTGATCTGTGTTTTAAGGAAATCCCACACATTACGCGCGGTCTCCCTGGCAGTGGGAGCCTTGAAGTATTCCGCGATCAGTGCGTACTGATCAGCGTAAAGTTTTTGCGCTGTTAATATCTCGTGTATGATATTAAGCGCCGACTGGTTGGAAGTGATCTTTACCTTTCTGTAGGTTGGACGGGGAAGTTTCCCGATAAGTTCCGCGCGTGTTACCATTGGCTAGAAATCAAAAGCGATATCGAAAGGCGTACCGCCTACGTTAATGGTCATATTTGCAGTAAGGCCGGTAGCAAAGTTTTTGATGGTGGTACGTTTTTCTATCAGGTCCTTTACCGTTGAGAAAAAGCCCGCTAAGTTCATCGTCACCAAAAATTCAAACTCCTGTTCGGAATTTGGCAGGATCACAGTCTTACTGAATGTGGATACAGTCCCAACCTTTGCGCCTTTGAGGTATATATCACCTACCGCGCTATCTATAGTAAACTGCGATCCCGTCGGGTTCATGGCGCGCACTACCAGGTAAAGTTTGCCCCCTTTAATCCTGACACTTTTAGGAAGTATCCTAAGCCTTCCGGCGTTTGCCCCCTTAAATAAAAAGTAAGCTGCTACAAGGCAACCCGCCACTACTCCGAATTCCATTTTTGTTATTGTTGTTTGGTTTGTTTGGTTTTTCCCGTGCGGGAACAGTACAATAATAAAAAAGCCTACAAGGGCAATTGTAGGCTGTTGTATACTGCTAGAGGTTATTGTATGTTATTGTAGGTTCCTGTATGTTGCTTTTCCCTTTTTTATCTTTTTTATAATAGATTTGAACTTCTTAAACCTCAAATAAAGCATGAAAGAATACATTGACGCAATCAACAACCACCCACTTGTAGCACTAATCCAGGCAATCACCATTTTTGTAGCGACCATAGTCGCATTTTCTCCCAGGATATGGACTAAAGCCATTGAAAGGACTGTTAAACAGAAAACGATAAAACAGATACTTATCGTTATAGTCCAAATCGCTTTAGGTTTGATTGTACCCCTTTTCTTCATTTGGTGGTCATTCTCTGATCCGTCACCAATCGGTTTAATCATAATATTTGATCTAATTTGGTTTTACCATTTATGTAATTTTGTTGGTCTGGTTTACGCCATGTACCTAACTTACTACGGCCTACCGTAATACCCATAGAAGATGTTCAGCTGTTTGGGCAAAAACCGCTTCGCACCTGGTTGTAAATTCAATATCCCGGCAATCTTATCGCGCATCGAATAAACCGTATTTACATGTACGCCATATTCGTCTGCAAGTTCCTTACAGGTTTTGGCCTGCATTTTTTCTAATTGTTTTTGAACACTCATATTTATTGCTCATTTATTGCTAAATTATTGCCTTTTTTTGCCCCTTTATTGCTACAGGAAGTAATCTATAGGGTTTACCTTAGTATTTGCGCTATTTGTCAGTGTAAAGTGCAAATGTGGACCTGTTCCGCGGCCTGTATCTCCGGTAAGCGCCACGATCTGGCCGTCCTTAACAGTCGCGCCCTCCTTAACATTTACCTTTGACAGGTGAGCATAGCCGGTACGCCACCCGTTCGCATGCGTAATGATCAGCTGCAAGCCGCCGATATCATTCGTGTAAACATTGGTTACCTTACCCGCCGCCGGGCATAACACCGGCGTACCGATGGGAGCGGCCAGGTCTACACCATTGTGAAATTGTTTTTCGTCTGTTACCGGGTTGATCCGGTTACCGAAGGGACTAGTCAAGCGCCCCGGTACTGGTTTTCTGAATTTGTTCATTTTTGTTTGTTTAGTTATTAAATAAATAAGACCGCCGATGATTACCGACGGAATAAAGTTTATCAGTCCTTCCATAATAATTTTGGGTAGTTCATATTCCGCGCCTGCTCATTCTGGCATTTTGTTTTTGTACATGTAAAGCAAAACATCCAGCCCCCGATACGCTCACCACAAAAGCAGATGTACGTTTCTTCAACCGGCTTGGGTGCTGGCTTTTCAATTTTTACATCTGCATTACCCGCCCCGCTCTTAGCCAGGTGGTCAAGGTCAGCCCTGTAGTTTTCTTCGATTTCCCTATCCGCCGGCGCGAGCTTATCCAGGAACTCGGCCGTAACTTCCGCATGCCTTTCCTGGTTACATTTACGGTTATAAATTTCCTTGCAAAGCCACACGTTTTGGGTGTTGGCAGCTTTGCCGGCAATTTTTAAATAAGTGGCTTCGCGTTTTCTACCGCATGCCTTGCAGATGTATCGCATAGATTTGTTATAGGGACTTGGACGTTTTGGAACCGGATCAGTTTAGCGGTGACGCTTTCCAGGTTTACCGGTGAAACCATTTTTGCCGTAACGATTTCCTGGCTTACCCGTGAAACCGCCCGGGAAAGTAAAATCCTTTGCTTTTAGCGGATTTTCCAGAATTTCCGGAAAGATAGCCGGCGGAATTTCCGGAAAAATGGCGGATTCTTTTATCCTGGTGAAATTAACACCGCCCCCGGCGTTTGGATCAACAGACACCCCGCCCGAAGGTTCTACGATCAAAATTCCGCCGGATTTCTGGATATCCTTAATGATCTCCAGGAAAGCCCTGGATTTGTGCCAGGCTGCACCGGCTTTAAAAGCCTGTTCAAGTTGTTCCGGTACATTCAACATATCCGATTCTCCATACTGATACTCCGTGCAGATATTAACCGAATGGTTATGCGCTGCTGTTTGTAATTCTTCGCTCATAGGTTTATATTTTAATTGTTAGTATTTACTTCCACCGGAACCAGGCCGAACCAGGCCGGAACCGGATCAATATCACGACCCGAAGCCTGTTTTTTTTCCTGCCATTCTGCGCCGTATTCAAAAGTCTTTCTTAAAACTCCAATTACATCAGGTTTTTCATTTGCTGTACATTGCAGGCCTGTATACATACCTTCTGCATATTCCGATGCAGCTTTTTTTAATTGTTCATTCATATCAATTTTGTTTGTTGTGGTTAATTTTCATTTGCCGCCCTTTCAATTGTTCGGGGTTCATCCTGGCCCGCTGGTATTTCTCAAAAGATTTTCCGGTTAATATTTCGTCAAGCTTACACCTGAAAAGCCCCTGTAATATGACTTTGAGCGCTAGCCCGGGATGACATTCCAGAAAATCAGTTGCATTGTAGATCACCGGCTCATAAGCTTGCGGATCGTTTTTAGTACGGTGCTTTAACCATTCAGGCCGGCTGATCACGATTTTGTAGCTGCCTTCTTTTGCCAGTTCGCCCGTATGCGGATCAATCAGGTTTTCTTCAACTCCGCTGGTAGTTGCCATTATCTCGTCTTCTATTTCCACATCGGTCTGTAATTTTGACGGATCATCCGAAATATGTTCTTTTTCCAGGCGGTTGAAATTCAGTTCCTGCACATCATAAAAAGCCCCGAAGCGGCTGTAAAGCCGTTTTCCCTTGGTATTGTTAAGTACATCCGCCATTAGTTCCACATCATAGCCCTGGTTTTTGGGCAGGATCATAGAATCATGTTTGAAATGGTACTTTATGCATTCCATCACCCCGAAAAGATATTCCGCTAGCCTTTCCGGCCCATCGTCCGGGCGGTCGGCACGGTCCAGGTAAAACTTTTTGCGTCTGGCTACATTGATGTAATCGTTTTTTTCCCTATCAAATACACTCACCAGTTCGGTTATATACCTGCCAGCCTCGTTTTTTTTATAGTAGTAAAGCGTCTCGTAGTGCAGGAAATTGGCACCTGTCTGATTTTGCCAAAGCTTGTGGATCGCTGCCGCGGCCTCCTTTACCCGGTACTGCTTATGCTGAAATACCAGGCAATGGATATGAATGTGCAAACCGTTGTCCCGGCTGCTCTTTTTTACCTCTACACCGTACTCACCGGCGTAAACATATTTTTTCCACTGGCTGGATTTGCGGATCAGGTTAAAATTTTCCATGATCTGCGAGGCGTAAAAGCGCTCACCCTCAAATAATCCATCCTTATGCGGTACGGTAAGCACCATGTGTACCGGGTGGTACTCGTTGTGAATGTTGGATTTTTTAAGGTATTCACCGTAAATTTTACGAATCAGTTGCGATTTACGGTAATTCCAAACCGGATCGAGGCGGTGTTTACTGTACCAGGTCGCCATGATCTGGGTTTTAGCCGGGCTATTCTCCTTTTCGAAATACGCGTAAACGGCCCGCCCGGACTTTAACAGGTCATAGCGCATTTTTACCAGCTGGCCGTACTGATCATCAAGTGCGCTACCGTAGGCATCATACTGCATAAGGTCCTCACGCTTCACTTTAAATTCCTGCCAGTAGGCGGGCAGTTTAATGCCGGCCCGGTCTAACAGGTGGTCATCAATCGCGTTTACCATATCCACCGCATTCCGGCGGTACCAGGATATTTTTGACGAGTGTTTGTTATTCTGTTGGAGGCGTTTTGTTCCGGGTGTCGTAGCTTGCATAATCTTCCAGTTGTTTCTTATATTATCGAGGGAGGTATAAGCGGCTGATAAACCGCACTTTAAAAATTGTTAAATCAGTTCCATTTGACCGGCGAATCCCGCATAGCCGGGAACGGCGTTAAGGTTCTGAATGTTGTTTTTGTCTATGCTCGAGAGCAGTACTGAAGCATCGTTATATTTAGCTATGGCAGATGACAGGATCGCGATACGTTCAGGTTCCGGCATTGTTTCAAGCCTGGTTAAGAACCTGCCTATTTTGCGCTTTATACGCTGCCTTTCGCGGTAATTATCGCCGACATACCGGAAGTCCTGTAATACTTCCGGGCGCGGGTAGTTCATATAAATGCGCTCAGTACGCGGGCCTTTCCTGGTCATTGCCTTAAAGTCGTGGGTGTACCATCCTTTCAGGTAATCATCATATAGCGGGCACGGATAATGCGATATCATAACGCCGCTTTGGATGCTGCTGCAGCGCGTTAAAAACTTAACATGATCGAGCGTCTCCCATTCGTAGGCATAAAGGTTGCGTTTTGATTTCCTGGTGTCTTTTAGGTAAGGTGGATCAAAGTAAAAAAGTGATTTCAGGACCTTACCGTCATATCTGTCTATGACGGTCGAATAATCCAGGTTAAGTTTAATAATCCTATCAGTATCTCCAGTAACGTCGTAAGCATCTATGACAGATTTATCAACGTCATTTATGACTGTGAGGCCAGGCAGAGAAAGATTTGTAACAATGCCGCCATTGCCTACCATAGCATCAATAAACAGATCAACCTTTGGAATGAAGTTGATAATCTGCTGATAGGTCCCGCTGCCGTTCTTACCGCCGTTGTATGTGCTAAATGGCCGGTTCATTGCTGATAAATTTTAGTGTATCAAACAGCATCGTTTCGGTGCTATCGAAAGGGGTAAATAGTTTCTCGTATGTAAAGCTTTTTTCGGTAAAAGCATCCGGCATGTAATACTGTTGGATACCGTCCACCATTAGCCAATCACGGCCGTAAAGGGTACGCAGCTGCGCGGCCTGGCCGTGCAGCTCGAATAGATGACCCGCAAAGAATTTTTCTCTATTTGTCATTGAATAAGCTAGCTATTGAAGTGATTGCCTCAGGGTTGTTAAAAGACTTGAGGGGATAGGTTTTATTTTCCCTGTTTTCGAAATCGAAAGTTTTGATGTTATCAGGAACAAAATCAATTTTGATGATCCTGAATTTTTCGTGCGCGGTTATAAAGCCACCCATTAACACCAGGTCATTATTATGGATTTTAAGATATTTCGAAAACCATGCAGCGGACTTAATGCGGTAACCGCGCGGGTTTATATGGCGCATTGTGGCGCGCAAATCCTTCAGCCCGGAACAGTATAAATACACAAACTCATTGTTCGGGAAAAAGTGGAACGGATCATTAGCCTTTGGCTTAACCGCGCGTATGATAAAAAGCTGTTTAGTTGCCATCGGTTAGAATTTTAAGCCTGAAAATTTAACATATAGGACTGCGGGGCCCCGGCGGCTGGGTGAATGATAGCCGAAATACTCGTCTTCGATAACTTCGATCGCTAGCCAGCACGTTTTTGTGTTCGATTCGTAAAACAGGGTTTTATGGGAAGGGTCAAGCGAGTAGACCGGTGATCCGTAAACCTTGAAATGGTGACCGGCTAAAAACCTTTCACGGGGTGACATGGTGTTTAGCGTCCGCATTTCGCTGGCCTGCTCTTTGCCAGGTTCAGGGTTGTTGACCTGGTAGTCACCGTAAACCGCTGTAGATTTTGCAAGCAATACGGCAATGTCCTGGATAATGGTTTTAAGCTGGGGGATACGCGGCAACGCCTGCAAAAGGATCGGACGGCAATAGTAGGCCAATTGGTAGTTTAGGGCCTTTGCACCGTATTCCTTTGTTTCTTTTAGGAAGTCCTGCAAATGTGAGATAAAAATGGCAGTGGTAAGCTGGTCACCGTCTGGTCCTTTAGAAAAGATTTTAAAGGTTATCGTTTCCTTTTTGTCCAGGCTTTCGGACTTTTTAAGTATGTCCCGTAAGTCGGCAATAATTGCCTGCTGATAAATGTAGATTTCCGTTTCGCGGGCTTTTCTTTCCGTGTCGTGGTAGGATGTGCCGGTATTTTTTTTGTTATCGGTCACAATAAGTTCAAAGGAGCCTGTAAACATGCTCGGTATAATCTGGCTTGTCATGGCTATAAACTGGTGTATTGTTTAAGATAAGACATACACTGAGTAATGGCCAGGCAGTGGATTGTGTCCTCGTCCTTTGGATAATGGTACAGGTGTACCACTTTGCCGGATTTATCGGTAATAGGATTTTGCAGGCTTTCGAGTTCCTGGACATAACCGATAACAGAAATTATAAAATCTTCCAGGGCTTTGATGTTTGCCTGGTGCCGTTCGCTTACGAACTTTTTGGCGGTTGGTAATGCCGCATACTTTGCGGCATCTTCTTTTAGGTAGGCTAGAAGGGCTTTTGATCTGCCTAATTCATTGACGTAATTTAGTTTCGCTATCATCGTAGAGCTTGTTTAAGCCCCAGACAATCTCATTAAACTACACAGTTACCATCTGACACTCTCAAAGTTATTTTTCTTTTGTGGTGTCGGGTGTTACCACTTAGCACTTTCGAAGTTAATTGAATCTCGTCAATTATTCGCCCAAAATATATTTTATCAGTCAGATGGTAACATCTGACTGCACACCTATCTTCAGAGATTATCAATCAAAAAAATCTCTATAATCAATTATTTTAACAAGATTATCCAAACTGCCTAAGTAAAATGAAGCGCTGCTGTATTTATAATTTTCAGGATACTCACTCAAATTCCAATGAGATTGTAATGGATTTTGATGGATATATTCTAATTTAATTTCGAGAAGCTCTTTACTTCCAATCCAAACATCATCAAATCTATCTTCCCAAACTTTAAAAACCTGTTTATTATTTTCAATCTTTATTAAATTCAGCAGTAGACTTTGATTAGATTCAAGATACTTCCGTATTTCAAAAGCGCAAAACTTTTTCAGATCACGCATAGTATCCGATAATTTATTTTCATCATTGAAATAAAACAAAACATGAAAGTGATTGGGCATGATTACATAACCAAGAATTGAAATCTTATATTTCACTGCAACGAAATTTAAGCTGTTGGCAATTATCAATTTGCAAGAATCGCTTTCGATCAGCTTTAAATGTTTATAGCAACTGGTGGTAACGAAAAAACACTTTTTCTCCAGAAATGAACTTCTGTTTCTTAATCCCATAATAATTATACTTTAGTGGTGTCAGGTGTTACCACCTGACACTTATCGAAATAATCCAATGCCATCAGTTATTCACCAAAAGATAATCGATCAGTCAGATGGTAACATCTGACTGCACACTCCGCTCCAAACTAAAGCTCACCGTTCCTTTTCCTCAAAAACCACTCTGTACCCAATAAGATCAGCACTAAACCAAATAACCATTTCATATTGATGAGTTCATCGTATTTACGGTCTTCGTAGCTGATGGTTTTAATGTTCTCGTTTTTGGCAATCTCATCCGCTATTTTAAGCAGGTTTTCGGGCATAAATAATTTACCATTACTTTGTTTAGAGATTGTATTTAAAAGCTGATGATTGGCTGTTGTTTGCTGATATTCTGCAATTAATGCGTTTACATAGAAACTACCAGAGGCTGTGAATTTTTTTCCTCCCAGTTCCGCATTAGCCAGATAAGAATAATTACCAGCTGGCATGGTTCCGGCATCTAACTGATAGCCATTTTCAGTCTTTGAGAAGATATAATTAAACACTTTTCCAGCTTCATTTTTCACCAAAAGTTTAACTTCCGGCTCATTTACAGGCTGATAACTATCGTTATAAAGCGTGCCATTAAACTGGATCGATTCATTTTCATCGTATGCTGATTTAGAGGTAAAAACCTTAAACCTACGCTTATCATCCTTAACCGACAGATATTGAACTGTTTTCGAAATCAGATCGTTTAAAACCGATTGATTACTTTCATTTTCAGCTTCTGAAAGTTTCCAGCGCCATAGCCCCTCTCCCATCAGATAACCAGCCTTTAAGCCATTTTCATTTGCAAAGAATAATAATGGTTGCTGCGTACTCACTTTGCCTATACGCTGATTAAAAACGGGTGTTGCCCCTGCGTTTACAGTCAACCTTCCAAACGGACTAAGCAAGGGATCGAAAGCAGAAAACTGTTTTTTATCTTCTTCCGTGAGATTAAAACTGGTAAAACCATTGGCAAAATCAGCATATACTTCCTGAACAGAACCATTGGCTGAACCCAGATTTACCTGATTCTGGATCTGGTTAAAAGCATTGATATTGTTCTGAGCACCCAAAATGTACCAGATCGGCTTCTTCAAACCTGCCAATTTTTTTAAAAATACTGACGAAATATTTTGAACATCAGGCAACTGATACAAAACGATCAAATCGAATTTGGATGGTTCTGTAGCGTTTAAATCATCAGCCAGGGCAAGTTTAACTTCATAATGCTTATTAAGCGAAATAGCCTCTTTTAACACGCCCAAATCGGGGTGTGGTGCAACAGCAGCCAATAATACTTTCTGTCTGCCATCAATCACCTCTACATAAAAAGTCTGAACGTTATTTCGGGTAGTAATTTCATTTTTTAAAGTGCCTAATTCTACGGTATACTTCTGCACCCCAATTTTACCGGCATGGATCTTAACAGGAACCGTTTTAACAAAAGAATTGCCGCTGATCGATATATTTTGCTGCTCAATCTTAGCTCCATTCTGGCTAACAGTTAAAGGGGTATTTTCTCCATCGCTTTGAAAAGCCTGAACCTGTACCTCAATTGTGAAATCATCATCCAGATAAACAATATTATTATAGTTTACGTTCGAAATCAGCACATCACGCTTCGGAATGCTATCTCCCAGGGCAATGGTATAAACCAGCGCATTGATCTGGTTGATGCTGTAAAGCGGATTTCCACCATGGTTAAAAATACCATCAGTAGCTAAAATGATAGCGCCAACATTACGGTTGGTGTATTCATCTCTCACTTTCTGAAAAAAAGCAGAAGCATCTGTTAATTTACCCTGATTTTTAAAATCGAAACCATCTGCCACCTGATCGCCAAAATGAAGCGTTTTCACCTCATACTTATCTGATAGTTTATCCTGTAACGTTTTAAGGTTTTGCTCATACAATTTCTGGTCAAAACCCGCGGCTTTAACCTGACCAACTGATAGGGAATTATCCTGTCCGATAATAATTACCGGTTTATCCAGGGTATAATTTAAGGTTTTAATGAGGGGGGCAAATATTAACCACGCAATGGTGGTAACCACTACAATCCGCAGGGTGGTTAAGCCATATTGAAGTTTTTTATCCAGATTTTTGTTACCACGATAAAGCAACCAGGCATACAGCACACCCAAAGCCAGGCAACCCAGAAAAGACAAAATAGAAGTACCCGAAAAAAAACCAGTCATAATTCATAAAGATGGTAATTTTAGGGAAATTTTCAAGGCTATTAACCATAAAGAATTTATGCTAAAACTAAAAACACTCATTTGTTTAACCACCGAGTGCACTGAGTTTTACACTGAGGACCACAGAGTACCTAAACCTTCTTAAGCACCCAACTCTGTGTACTTCGTGCCTTTTCTCTGTGACCTTTGTGGTAAAAAAAAGAGAACGCTATACGCTCTGTGGTTAAATTCCTATTTTTAACCAAAATCAATCCTTATGAAATTAATCTGTTTAACGTTTCTGTTATCTCTAAACCTTATGGTGAATGCCCAAAATAATTTTAAAGCCACGCAAATTAAATTTGAAAGGGTAGAAAAAGCATACAATGAAAAATGGGAAACATTGAGAAAATTTGTTCAGGCAGGTGGTTATGGCGATCAGTTCTCTATGGTAATTAATGCTTATAAAACAGAGGGTAAACTGGAAGTATGGTTAAAAAACAATGCTGCAAAAACTTATTCCTTATTCAGAACTTATGATTTCTGTGCGCACTCTGGCACCATAGGTCCCAAGGTATTTGAAGGTGACGGACAAACGCCTGAAGGATTTTATTACGTGAATGTTTTTAACCCAATGAGTAATTTTCATCTATCCTTAGGTGTGAATTATCCGAATACAGTAGATTATGCCAGAACAGGGAAAGATAGAAAGCCCGGAAGTGATATTTACATCCATGGCAATTGTGTAACCGTGGGCTGTATCCCTTTAACCGACGAAAAAATTAAAGAAGTATATGTTTTGGGCGTTGAAGCCAGAAATGCAGGTCAGGAAAAGATTCCGGTTAACATCTATCCTTTCAAAATGACGGAAGGAAATATCAAAAAATATAGTGCTCAATTCCCGGCGCAAACCAGCTTTTGGAAATCGTTACAAGCAGGATATTTGGCCTTTGAAAAGAATAAAACGCAACCGAACGTTAGTGAGGTAAAAGGGAAATATGTTGTAAAATAGTTGGAATTTTGACTGTTGAAAAGTTAAAAGATTGAAAAGTTGCAATGTTCTGAATAAGGTAAAAGCCAAAAGGCGTAAGGTTTAGGGTTAAACCCACCTTACGCCTTTGCTATTTTTATGGTATTGGAACGAAAGCCCTCAACCTTAAACCTTCCGCCTTCAACCTCGCTTACAGCATCCCGCCGCAAACAGACAAAGTTTGTCCGGTTACGTAAGCGCTCATATCAGAAGCTAAAAACACGCAAACATTTGCGATATCTTCAGTTTCTCCGGCACGTTTTAATGGAATATCTTTTTCCCAGCCTTCAACCACTTTTGGATCTAAAACTTCGGTCATTTCAGTACGGATAAAACCCGGAGCAACTACGTTTGCACGGATATTTCTCGAACCTAACTCTTTAGCAACCGATTTGGTGAAACCGATAATACCAGCTTTTGAAGCCGCATAATTGGCCTGACCAGCGTTACCAGTAATACCCACAACCGAACTCATATTGATAAATACACCTTTACGGGCTTTCATCATTACTTTAGAAGCCGCTTTGGTTACGTTGAAAATAGATTTCAGGTTAATGTTGATGACATCATCCCAGTTTTCCTCGCTCATGCGCATCAACAAACCATCTTTGGTAATACCAGCATTGTTTACTACAATATCAATGGTACCGAATTCGGCAACAATATCATTGATCAATTGCTCTGCTTCGGCAAATTTAGAAGCGTCAGAACGATAACCTTTAACTTTTGTTCCAAAGCTTTGTAATTCCTGCTCTAAAGCCTCGCCTTTTTCTACTGATGATAAATATGTAAAAGCTACATTAGCGCCCTGCTCGGCAAATTTTTCGGCTATTTTACGTCCGATCCCTTTTGATGCACCTGTAATTAATGCTGTTTTTCCTTCTAGTAATTTCATTATGAAATGTTGTAAAGTTGAAATGTTTTAATGTTGTAAAGTTAATACTAAAAACCAAATTGACTAATGACTTTTGGCTAAAGACTCAGGACTAAACAGCAGGTTCCTGCTGACTCAAACAATGAAAGCTACCCAATCCCCAGATAATATCAACTGAATTAATACCAATCACTTTGCGATCAGGGAAACAGCCCTGAATAATATCCAAAGCTTTTTGGTCGTTCACATCATCAAAAACCGGAACAATTACAGCTGCATTAGCAATGTAAAAATTGGCGTAAGATACAGGTAAACGGGTATCTTCATAAATCACTGGTGAAGGCATTGGTAACTCAATAATTTTTAATGATCTGCCATCTTTCAGTTTCATTGCTTTTAAAGCCTCCAAATTCTCTTGTAACAGCACATAATTTTCATCTGAAGGATTACTTTCTACAACTGTTAAAACGGTATCCTCATTTACAAACCGTGTAATATCGTCAATGTGTCCATCAGTATCATCTCCTACAATCCCATCACCCAACCATAAAACCTGATCCTGTCCGTAATATTCGAGCAAATATTGCTCAATCTGTTCTTTAGTTAAATGCGGATTGCGGTTTTCGTTTAACAAACAGGCTGTAGTGGTTAAAACCGTTCCTGCGCCATTAAACTCTACCGAACCACCTTCCATTACAATATCTGGCGTAAATAAAGGCAGATCAAAATGTTTGGCAATTTTGGTTGGAACCACATCGTCAAGATCGAACGGAGGATATTTACCACCCCAGGCATTGTAACCCCAATCCACTACAGCCTTTTCATTCCCTTTCAGCACAAATGCAGGACCATGATCGCGGCACCAGGCATCGTTGGTTTCGTTGAAATAAAATTCAATCTGACTTAAATCGGCACCCACTTTTGTTAGTTCAGAAACAGCAAAAGCTTTCATTTCTTCATCTTTAACATTGATGCGCACTTTTTCGCCTTCAGCAAGAGCTTTAATAAACTGGCAATAAGGCTTATAAATGGTTTCGATTTTATCCGGCCAGGAGGCTTCTTTATGTGGCCAGCTTAACCAGGTTGCCTCGTGTTTAGCCCATTCAGCAGGGAAAGCATAACCTTGCTGCTTTGGCGAATAATCGAATTGATTAATATTTAAATCTTTTCTTGGAGGAAAGTTTGACATAGTTTTTAAAGTCCGAAAGTCGGGTGTCCGAAGTCGGATGATTTAGTGTTTTATTTTTTAAAGTCCGAAAGTCGGGTGTCCGAGGTCGGATGATTTAGTGTATTCATAAACCGCCAATATCGCCGGACTTCGATCTTCCGACCTCCGAATCAATTCAGCGATTTGATTAAAGCAGAAATCATAACCAAAATCTCTTCGCACTATTTATAATGTTTCTGAAAAATTTCTTCTGTTATATATTTTCTTCTTATGGCAAGGTGCAAACAATTCACCACTTCGATATCTGATCTAAGGGCATAACCTAAAAATCTTTTAAATTCAGGATTACTCTGACCCGTGCTTCCTTCGCCTATATTCATTGAAATCGAATCTGCAGCACGTTTAGCCTGCGATGTTAAAACATAAATCTCCTCTTTTGGAAAAGCTTTTGTCATATTATCGATTTCATCAGCTAAATCTAAAGCCTTTTGCCAAACCTTAAGTTTTTCAAATTTGAATGCCATAATTAAGTCCGAAAGTCGGAGGTCCGAAGTCTGAAGTTATAATTTATTAGAAATATACTAACAAATTACAATTTCTTAAAATGCAATCCAAACCTTTAGGGTTTTCTAACAGCATCCAAGCCTCTCACCTCCAGTTCCCCACCTCTAACTTCTCATGGGCCTTTCAGATTTTTGCAACTTGCAGGTGTGCTCTTTGGCCTCCGTCTTCGGTCTCCCGACCTCCGACTTTTTTAGTCCCCGTCAATATATCTTTTTGTAATCGGCTGATAAGAATCAATCCTTCTATCCCTTAAAAAAGGCCAGTGTTTGCGGAAGAAATCAGATTCCGATAAATCCAGTTCTACCACTTCAGTTTCTTCCTGATCGTGTGAACCTAAATAAAGTATTTTACCTTGTCCGTTGGTAGCAAAACTACCGCCCCAGAATTTCATGGCACCATCTTGTTCAAAACCTACACGGTTTACGCTTACCACAGGCACGCCGTTTGCCACTGCATGTGAGCGTTGAATGGTTTGCCACGCATTATATTGATCCTGATTGGTTTCTTCATCCTGATCAGTCGCCCAGCCAATTGCCGTTGGATAAAACATAATATCTGCACCCATTAAAGCGGTAATACGCGAAGCTTCAGGATACCACTGATCCCAACAGATCAGGATACCAATTTTTGCAAATTTGGTCTGGAAAACCTTGTAACCTAAATCTCCAGGCGTGAAATAGAATTTTTCGTAGAAAGCAGGGTCATCCGGAATATGCATTTTGCGGTATTTACCTAAATATGAACCGTCAGCATCTAAAACAGCAGTAGTATTATGATACAGACCTTCAGCACGTTTCTCAAACAAAGAAGCGATAATTACGACACCCAATTCCTTGGCTATCACCTGCAAAGCATCTGTAGAAGGACCTGGAATAGCTTCTGCCAAATCGAAATTATCATAATCTTCCACATCGCAGAAGTATAGCGAAGTAAAAAGTTCCTGCAAACACACAATCTGTGCACCTTTTGCAGCTGCTTCTCTCACTTTTGCAATCGCTTTATCTAAATTTTCCTGCTTATCTTTAGTACAACTCATTTGCACTAAGCCAACTTTTACTTTCTTCATGTTTTCAAAATGATTGGATGAGAGAATGATAAAATGAGTGATTTTCATATCATTCAAGATTCATTCATTCAAAATTAGGCTGCAAAGTTACTATTTTGTTTAAAAGTAGAACGGCATAATTATGTAATTGTTTTTCTCTTTTTAGGAAAAGTAAGGGCAGCATTTCAAACGCTTGTCAGCCGGGCTATCCATTATAGCTCCGATTGAAAAAATCGGAGGCTGCCATTTCTATCCCGTTTAGAAAGCATGGGTATTGCTGTTACTTGAAGTTTCATAATGCAAAAGCACTCAGTTAAAAATTATGATATACTGAACTAAAAATTGATAAAGACACCCCGTCCTACGGACACCCCTCTAGGAGAGGGGAATTACAAATCGCCAAACCGGCATATCTTCTAAACAAAAAAGCCCCGATTTTCATCGAGGCTTTCCAATCTGATTAAAACCAAATTAAGGGTTAATATTGTCCTTTTTAGGTTTTGGTTTTGTTTCTACAATTTCTGCAACGGCTACCACTTCCTTATGTGCCTGAGGATCCATTAATTCCATCAGTTTCAAGCCCAACAGGCCATCCATTGCTGAACCACCATGGTTGCCCCCACTGCCACCGATTAGCACATCAGGGATCAATTTCACGTTACCTTTTGATAATTCTTCGGTAATTTTGTAACGGGTAAAGTTTTCGCCGCCCAAAGCTTTCACAGCAAGCTCATAAGCTTCGGCAGTTGATTTACCTACAGCTAAAATTTTACCCGCTTCGGCACTACCAGTTAACGAAATCTGTTCAGCCTCTGCCGATGCACGTAATTTAATCGCTTCAGAATCTGCCTGAGCCCTTGCTTTTGTTGCCTCGGCTTCTGCACCAACAGCTAATTTTACACCTGCGGCATCACCTTCCGATTTTTTCACTGTAGCACTTGCGGTGCGTTCAGCAATCTCTACGCTTTGTTGCGCCTTTACAATATCTTTCTGCATATCGGCAATAGCGGTTTCCTTCTCCATCCCCTGGCGCGTTTCCTGTGCCTGTTTCTGGGTTTCGTAAGTAACTTTTTGCTCTTCTGCAATTTTACGGTCAGTTAGGGTTTTCATTAACGATTCTGGCGGAACAATGTCACCAATCAGCGTATCAACCGCATTAACGTTATACTCATCAAGCACTTTACGGATATGTTCTTTAGCCGATTCCTGGCGTTCTTTACGGGTACTCAGGAAAGCAATTACATCACTTCCCTGTGCCGAGTTACGGAAATAGTTACCAATAGTTGGCTCTAAAACCTGCGAAACCAGATTAACCATGTTACCAAAACGGGCAATTACTTTTGGTGCCTCAGTTGTGGGCACGTGGATGATCTGCGCAACATCCAAATTGAATGGAAAACCATCTCTCGAACGTACGGTAATGGTAGATAGGTTTTTATCCAGATTATGCGCTTCGCTACGTGCCGATGCCCAATTGAGCACCAGATTGGTTGTTGGCACCAGCTCTACCTTCATAATGTACTTATTGATCGGGTATTTACCCGGGCCAAGTGGTTCCAGCCAAACACCTTTTGATCCTTTACCCACAATATTACCATGTTTAAAATCGGCTCCGGTTAAGTCATTTCCATCTGTACCAATAAATGAGATCACTACCCCAACATAACCAATTGCAATTTCCATCATCGGGATTTCTTCCAATTGAACGGCCCAGGGATTAAGGTTGTAAGAACCTGCCAAAATTACCTGCGGTTGTAAACCACGGTTCCCGCCCATTTTAATAAAAGCATCAAAATCCTGAAAGTTGTTATGCCCCTCTACTAGTTTACCGGCAATCTGGTTGGCTTCAATAGGCAAACCATCCAATGTGGTTACAATGCCCACCATACTCTCCTGAATCCGGATCATATCGGTAACAGAAACCTGAAATAGCATGGTATTGATACGATAGGAACCCGAGGTGATGTAAGAGGTTTGCCGGCCTCGCTGACCACCATTTTCGAGAAATTTCACCGCATCCTGAAAATTATCAGATTCTACCCGTTGCCCGAGGATATTCCCAGTCGGAATTTCCGAACCATCTTTGGCCATAATCAGTCCAATTTTACCTTCGGGAATAATGGTAAACTGTTCCATGGTTACACTGTACTGCCAGAACCACATCCCGAAATACAATCCCGGCGCCAGGGTTTTTCCCTGGAAACCAGCTTCTCCCCTAACGGCGATAATCCTTCCATCGGGTAATTCTTTTGCAGAACCAAAGAGCACGAATTTTTTGGTAATCAACCCTATCCTATCTTCGGGGACGATCACCATCCCGAATAAGAAACGTAAAATATATTTGTATAAAACGATGCACAACAGTGCCACTAAAACCCACCAGTAATTAGAAATGAGCGCTTCCATAATGTTCTATATTTTTCTTTTTTTTAAAGCCTGATAAACCATTTATCAAGCACGATATAGATATCAAATGATGTGCTTTGTTACCATTTTTAACAGTTATTTTTAAACTATTTTTTATTGATTCTAAGGCCTTAAAAATGACTCAGGATCGATTAAGAGCAAAATGTCATCTGCAGATGACATTTTACAGAATAACCTAACTGAACACTTCTAAGGGCAAAAACTAACCGCTTAGGTTTACGCAAATGATAACGGAAATTTTAAATGTATAAATTACAATTAAAGCGAAAAATATGTCCTTTTTTGGACCTATACAACTGACCGAATTGGGATACACCAATGAATCAGTTTTACTGATTTTAGATTAAATAAAACTGCTTGATGTAAGTATTTTTTCAGAACAGCGCAGAACCCAGGTTAACTAAACCCGATTGCACGAATGCCGATTCCTTCAATCGGCAGAAGGAAAAGCGGGACAGGATGCAACCGAAAGGCACAGGAACTTGCTTTTCAAGTGATTTCAACCACTAAGGCACGAAAACACCAAGTTTAAATGCCTATTTCTAAACGATATTCTTGTTGTAATTCGAACAGGCATTTGGCGCAGAGGCAGCCATCATACAGTTCGGATATGTATTGTACTTCGTTAATGCTGAGTTGCACCACGCTACACTGGCATTTGGTATATGAATTTGCCTTACACTCTATAGCACTGTTGCATCGCTCGCAAGGAATGATTTCGTGTTTGGCGCTATGGATGTGTGAAGACATTTTAAAGTTCAATTGTTCATTGGTTCATTAGTCATTAGTGAAATCGCTATTGGCATTGGGCAAAACCAATGGCTGATGAATTAATGAACCTATACAAAAGTAATTACAAAAAATAAGGTTTTGAGCGTTTGCCCAAAACCTTACTTAATTTTGAATATTTAATCGGCAAGCAGGCCTTAAACCTTCCGCCTTCCTACCCTCTACCTTATCCTGAGCAGCTAATGCAGCCTTCTTCCATCGAACAAACTGGTCCGTCAACGATTTCTTCTGCAACCTGATCCTGTGTCATCTCAGCTGGGATAACGGCTTCGATTGCTTTACCGCCCTGATTTTCTACCGTAAATTTAACCGCTTGCGAAGCTGCTTGTGTACGTAAATAATACATACCGGTTTTCAAACCTTTCTCCCATGCATAGAAGTGCATTGAAGTTAATTTTGAAGTATTTGGCGCGTTTACGAACAAGTTTAACGATTGCGACTGGCAAATATAGGCACCACGGTCGGCAGCCATATCGATGATGTTACGCATCTTGATCTCCCAAACGGTTTTGTATAATTCTTTGATGTAATCAGGAATCGTATCAATTGCCTGGATTGAACCGTTAGCCAATATGATCTGGTTTTTCATATCGTTGTTCCACAAACCTAACGCTACTAAATCTTTCAACAAGTGTTTGTTTACCACTACAAACTCTCCACTTAATACACGGCGGGTGTAAATGTTAGAGGTATATGGCTCGAAACATTCGTTGTTACCTAAAATCTGAGAAGTAGATGCAGTTGGCATTGGCGCAACCAATAACGAATTATAAACACCATCTTTAACTACCTTCTTGCGTAATGCATTCCAGTCCCAACGGCCGCTATCTGGTGTAACATTCCATAAATCGAACTGGAATTTACCTTTTGATAAAGGAGAGCCTTTAAATGTTTGGTAAGGACCATTTTTCACAGCCAAATCATGCGAAGCAGTCATTGAAGCGAAATAAATGGTTTCGAAAATGTCTTTATTTAAACGTTTAGCCTCATCACTTTCGAAAGGTAAACGCATTAAAATAAAAGCATCAGCCAAACCTTGTACACCTAAACCAACCGGACGGTGACGCATGTTTGAATTTTCTGCTTCCTGTACAGGATAATAGTTATGATCGATGATTTTATTCAGGTTTAAAGTAGCCTGATAAGTTACATCGTATAATTTTTGGTGATCGAAAGCACCGTTGATTACGAAACGAGGCAAAGCCAGTGAAGCTAAGTTACAAACGGCAACTTCATCTTTAGAAGTATACTCGATAATTTCGGTACACAGGTTAGAACTTTTAATGGTACCTAAGTTCTGCTGGTTAGATTTGCTGTTCGCTGCATCTTTAAACAACATGTATGGTGTACCGGTTTCAATTTGCGAATCTAAGATGGCAAACCAAAGTTCCTGTGCTTTAACGGTTCTGCGTCCACGGCCTTCAACTTCATATTTAGTATAAAGGGCTTCAAACTCAGCTCCGAAACAATCGGCTAAACCTGGTGCTTCGTGTGGACAGAATAAGGTCCAATCGCCATTATCTTTAACACGTTGCATAAACAAATCGTTAATCCAAAGGGCATAGAATAAATCGCGCGCACGCATTTCTTCTTTACCATGGTTTTTACGTAAGTCTAAGAATTCGAAAACATCTGCATGCCAAGGCTCTAAATAAATAGCAAAGGCACCTTTACGTTTACCTCCACCTTGATCTACATAACGTGCAGTATCGTTAAATACGCGTAACATTGGGATAATACCGTTACTTGTACCGTTTGTACCACCAATATATGAACCCGTTGCACGGATATTGTGGATACTTAAACCGATACCACCTGCACTCTGCGAAATTTTAGCGGTTTGTTTTAACGTATCATAAATACCTTCAATACTATCATCCTGCATGGTTAACAAGAAACATGACGACATTTGAGGTTTTGGTGTAGCGGCATTGAACAAAGTTGGTGTAGCATGTGTAAACCAACGCTCGCTCATTAAATTGTAGGTTTTGATCGCACTCTCGATATCTTCTTTGTGGATACCAACAGAAACACGCATAAACAAATGTTGCGGACGCTCTACAATCTGACCATTAACTTTTAAAAGGTAAGATTTCTCTAAAGTTTTAAAACCGAAATAATCGAAACCAAAATCGCGGTCGTAAATGATAGAACTATCTAAAATATCTTTATTTTTTTCTATAATCTCAAAAACATCATCGGCAATAAGCGGAGCCGCTTTCTGTGCTTTCGGGTCGAAATATTCGTACAACATTTTCATCGTACCCGAGAATGATTTAGTGGTGTTTTTATGCAGGTTCGAAACCGCTATACGCGATGCCAGCAAAGCATAATCAGGGTGCTTGGTCGTTAACGATGCAGCGGTTTCAGCAGCAAGGTTATCCAGCTCCGAAGTGGTTACCCCGTCATATAAACCTTCGATTACCTTTTTGGCCACATCAATCGGGTCTACAAGGTCTGAATTTAAACTATAGCACAACTTTTGAATACGGGCTGTGATTTTGTCAAATTGCACCGCTTCTTTGCGGCCATCTCTTTTTAGTACGAACATATTTTATGAGATTTTTAGTTAATATTTAGTAGCGAGTTTCAAGTATCAAGACTTAATCATCACTTTATATTTTTGTTATTTATTTTTGTAGTATCGAGAGCGGGTAATTAGTATCGAATAACTAGTATCGAGTAGCAAGATTAAACCTCCTGCCCTCTACCTTAAAAGTCCTCGTCTAAAGAAAACGCTTGTTTATTATTATCTGCAGAAGTTAATACACCGCTTTTTTGATAATCGCCTACACGTTTTTCGAAGAAATTGGTTTTACCCTGCAATGAAATCATTTCCATAAAGTCGAATGGATTGGTTGCATTGTAGATTTTTTTGTAACCTAGCTCCTGTAACCATCTGTCGGCTACAAACTCAATATATTGGCTCATTAATTTTGCATTCATACCAATTAGCGCCACTGGCAAGGCATCGGTAATAAATTCTTTTTCAATTTCAACCGCATCGCTGATGATACCATGAACTGCTTCTTCACTTAATTTATTGCTCAACATACTGTACAATAAACAAGCAAATTCGCAGTGAGAACCTTCATCTCTTGAGATCAGCTCGTTACTGAAAGTTAATCCCGGCATTAAACCACGTTTTTTTAACCAGAAAATAGAGCAGAAACTTCCGCTAAAGAAAATACCTTCAACTGCAGCAAAAGCGACTAAACGTTCTGCAAAAGTTCCATTTTCGATCCAGCGTAAGGCCCATTCAGCTTTTCTTTTTACTGCTGGAACAGTATCTATAGCGTGGAACAAACGGTCTTTTTCTTCAGGATCTTTAATATAAGTATCAATTAACAGGGCGTAAGTTTCGGCATGAATGTTCTCCATCATGATCTGGAAACCGTAAAAACAACGTGCTTCTGGCAATTGAACTTCGCTCATGAAGTTTACTGCAAGGTTTTCGTTCACAATACCATCACTAGCAGAAAAGAAAGCAAGGATGTGAGAAATGAAATGTCTTTCGCCGTCATTTAAATTATCCCAGTGTTTCTGGTCGTCAGAAAGATCAATCTCTTCTGCAGTCCAAAAACTAGCTTCGGTCTTTTTATACATTTCCCAAATTGCCGGGTATTTAATCGGCAAAAGCACAAATCTGTCTTTGTTTTCTTGTAGTAATAATTCCTGTTCCATACGCTGATGTTTTTAATTCTAATTTTTTTAACAGAGCCGACAAAGGCACGCATCCATCAATTTTATATGATGATTGTAATGTCTTTTATCAAAACGCTGTTGTGAAAGTGCTAACCCTATTGCCTGACAAACAACTGAGTTTTTAGTTAGGGAAAATTTAAAATTGCAATCAGGTGATGTACGTATAAATTACTAAAAACTAAGCTTTTATATTTGTTTTCAAGCGCAAGAAGTTAAAGAACTTTGTTATAACAAATATATATACGGTGGCCCTTTTTTGTGAACCAAAGTTGTTAACACCCTGTTCAATTGCTGGGGAAAAACGATCAGTCGAATATCATTTTCAAGCGAAAAAAAAGCTAATCGTTTCTTTTCAAGGGCTTAGCAAACCAAAATGAGTGTTAATAACTTAAATTTAAGGGGTATAATTGGCTCCAAATAGAGCCAAAAGGAGTATCACTCAACCGTATAACTGAGGCTTACTTTAGCTATGCCTTTACGAAAGATACCGATCTGTTTTGCAGCACGTTCAGATAGATCAATAGCCAATCTTTTAGAGAAAGGACCACGGTCATTTACCTTTACTACTACTGATTTTCCGTTATCTGGATTGGTTACTGTAACCATGGTGCCGAATGGCAGTGTACGATGGGCAGCTGTTAGCTTTTTTGCCCGGTATTTGGCGCCACTGGTGGTGCGACGGCCTTCAAATTTTCTGTGATAATAAGTGGCGAGAACTGTTTTTTTAATACTATCCGGTTCATTTGATGAATCAGAATCTTGTGCTTTACCTTGTAAAAACAGGAAACAAAAACTTAATAACAGCAGATACTTCATAGGCTAAATTTTCTTTATCGAGCCTACAAATATAAGCATTTAGTTTATAATCAATAATTTGTAGAAAAACAGCCTTATTTTATGCATTAAAAAAGGCGTACAACTTATCGTCGTACGCCCCTACCTAACCCTTCTACATCCACCTTATTTTTGATCTGGCACGAAATTCATTGAGATCGAATTTACGCAATGACGGGTGTCTTTATTGGTAAATCCTTCGCCCAAAAATACGTGACCTAAATGCGCGCCACAATTGGCGCAAACAATTTCTGTACGCGAGCCATCAGCATCAGGAATACGCTTTACAGCGCCTTTAATTTCGTCATCGAAAGCAGGCCAGCCGCAGTGTGCATCGAACTTACTTTCCGAACGGTATAAGGCTGCATTGCAACGTTTACAGGTGTAAGTTCCTTTATCCGTTGTATGTTCATATTTACCTGTACCAGGATATTCTGTACCTTTATTTACAATTACTCTTTCTTCTTCGGGTGTTAATGGATTCCAGTTCATTTTCTTTTTTGGTATGATTTGTTCTGTTTCCTTCGATTGTTTTACGGCTTTCTTATCTTGCTTTTGGGCACAAGCAGAAAGGCCTGTTATTAAAACAACAGCAGAAACCAAAAATAGTTTATTTAACATCGTTTTCATACCTCAATATACGGTATAGATTCTGTTTTGGTTTGCTGGTTTAAGGGAATCATATTCTATTTACAGAATAATGATAAATGTGTCTTTCTAGTTTGGAGTTGACAGTTGGGAGTTTTTAGTTTGGGTGCAGAACCTCACCCTGACAAGTTTTAGTGGTATGTTCTTTTCCTCCGCCCCTCTCCTGGAAGAGAGGAAAACAAGGGCAGGTGGTTTAAACCTAAAATTTTAAGATTCCCGCCTGCGCGGGAATGACGGCATAAGAAGAAAGATGGCAGTAACAGCCCAACTCTGTGTGCTTTGCGCCTTGGTGGTCGAACACATTCTCCGCGAACTTTGCGGTAAAAAACAAAAAAGCGCCTCGAAATTAATCGAAACGCTTTTCTATAAAGAGATTTTTAAATCTTATTTTGCTAATTCTTCTGCCATTGCAGCACCGATTTCAGCAGGGCTTTCTACTACACGGATACCACACTCACGCATGATTTTCATTTTAGCAGCTGCAGTATCATCAGCACCACCAACAATAGCGCCAGCGTGGCCCATTCTACGTCCCGGAGGCGCAGTTTGACCAGCGATGAAACCAACAACAGGTTTAGTACCATGTTCTTTGATCCAGCGGGCAGCTTCTGCTTCCATTCCACCACCAATTTCACCAATCATGATGATACCATGAGTTTCAGGATCGTTCATTAATAATTTAACTGCTTCTACAGTAGGTGTTCCAATAATTGGGTCACCACCGATACCGATAGCCGTTGTAATACCTAAACCAGCTTTAACAACCTGATCTACCGCTTCGTAAGTTAAAGTTCCTGATTTAGAAACCACTCCTACGTGACCTTTTTTGAAGATAAAACCTGGCATGATACCGATTTTAGCTTCATCAGCAGTAATTACACCCGGGCAGTTAGGGCCGATAAGCGTAACATCGCGGTCAGCAATATATTCTTTAACCTGAATCATATCCTTAGTTGGGATACCTTCAGTAATACAAACAATAACTTTAATACCGCCTTCGGCAGCTTCCATAATTGCATCAGCAGCAAAAGCTGGTGGCACGAAAATGATAGATACATTTGCACCCGTTTTATCAACGGCATCTTTAACAGTATTAAAAACAGGCTTATCTAAATGCAATTGCCCACCTTTGCCAGGCGTTACACCACCAACTACGTTTGTACCATAGGCCAGCATCTGCTCAGCGTGGTAAGTTCCTTCGTTTCCGGTAAAACCCTGAACGATAACCTTAGAATCTTTATTTACTAAAACGCTCATGTATCAATATTTTTTTTGTGCAAAGCTAATATTATTGAACTGGAATTCAAACCTAAAACCATATTATTTAGTCCGTTTTTTCAGGAAAATGTAAGGATTCGTTACTTTGATGAAGAAAGGCCAAAACGGGAAGACTAAAGACCAAAGTGGAAAGATAAAAGTTAAAAGTACGAGGTAACAAAGCTTGACCTTTCTCTGCACCACATCGGAAGCATACCTTTCGGTATAAACCTGACAGCAACGGGCATCCCGATTTTTCATCGGGATAAAGTGGATGGCAGGACGGAACTCAACCTAAGCACTACAAGCCGCCCCTTTTCAAATAAAAATATGAACTATCAGGATTAGAAAATGAGCGGTTCAGTTCTTTTGGAGAACTTCAGTCCCGCTCTTCGTTCCTTCTGGTGAAAAACCAGAACCACTTCGATCGGGTTTAGTAACAAAGTTTGGATGCTTATGGCAACATCCCGTCAAAACGCTTAAATTTACTTTTAAAGCGGAAAGACCAAAGCAAAAAGTTAAATCATATCAAGATGAGAAAATCCATATTAGTTTTAATCGTTATTACTGCAATCTTCATTTCGTTTAAAGCATCTGCACAAAATACCGATACCACTAAATATATCCTTCAAAACGATGCTGAAGTAGCGAAAGAAGAACCCGGCACTCACAATGGCGGAGGCAAGACCATTGGTTTGAACTTTTTTGCTGAGGCCAAAAACCTCAAAACGGTATTCAAAAAACGGATTTTAAAACCGGGCTCATCTATTGGTTACCATTTGCAAAAAGAAGATGAAATTTATTATGTGATCAGCGGAAACGGCACCATGCAAATGAATGGAAAAACCTTTGCGGTTAAGCCTGGCGATGCGATTTTAACCCGTCCGGGCAGTTCGCATGGTATAACACCCAATGCAGAGAATGATTTGGTTATTTTGATTGTTTATGAGAAGAAATAAGGTTTCAATGACCAAATCGCAAAGTTCAATCACCAAATTTCAATGTTCAAACTTAACCAACTGTAAACAATAAAGCCGGATTAAAAATTAATCCGGCTTTATTATATTTTTTTTAAACGATCGCTGGTCGACTAAAAATTCATGACTTTGGACTCAAGACTTATTTCCATCCTTTAACCCACTCCGCCTGTGCAGCTTCATCATGAAAAGTCCAGGCTACAAAGCGGCTAATTTTTTGTCCCTGGCTCATTTGAACGGTACGTACTTCAAAAGCATCTGCCTTAACCAAATTATTATAAATACTTTTTAGGTTTGCACTTTTCGAAACGAGAGAACTGAACCATAAAACCTGATTTTTGATTTGCGCACTCTGGATAATGATCTGCTCAACAAAGGCACGTTCGCCACCCGGGCACCAAAGCTCAGCCTTGTTTCCACCAAAGTTTAATACGTGTTTTACTTCCTTTTCATTCCCTCCAAGGTTACGCCATTTCTGACGGGTGCCCTGCTCGGCTTCTTTTAAAGAAGCATGAAATGGCGGGTTACAAACAACGGCATCGAAACGCTCTGTTCTACCCACAATTCCTCTAAAAATACCCATTTTTGAAGATTGCTGACGGATTTCTATAGCACCTTGTAATGGCTTGTTGGCTTCGATAATGCGTTTTGCCGATTCAACCGAAAGTGGATCTATTTCTGAACCCACAAAGCTCCAGCCATATTCCTGGTGACCGATAATCGGGTAAATACAGTTAGCACCTACGCCGATATCCAGTACATTGATTTTAGCACCTTTTGGATTTTTACCTTTATTGCTTGATCCCAAAAGATCGGCTATATAGTGGATGTAATCTGCCCTGCCCGGAATAGGCGGACAAAGAAAATCGGCAGGAATATCCCATTGCTGGATATCGTAAAAATATTTTAATAATGCCCTGTTAAGTGCTTTTACGGCATTTTGATCTGCAAAATCGATAGAATCGTCGTTATGCTCGTTTTTAAAAACGAAACGTCTTAAATCTTTTGAAATTGCAATAAGTTGTTTGAAATTGTAACGCGAACGGTGTTTGTTGCGTGGGTGTAACTCGCTCTTTTCTTTGCGGTTATTTTGTTCTTCTTGAGCCAATGTGCTATGGATTAATTAAACAAGCTGTGTGCATGTTTCTGCTACAAAGATACATAAAAAAGGTTGAAGGCGTGAATGGTCACCGTTGGAAGGTTAAAAGGTTGGAAAGTTTAAGTATGCACTAAGGGTTGGGAGTACCGCTACCAGGCGCTTTAGGTTATGCACACAAAACTGAAAACTCCAAACTGAGAACTCCAAACTCTAAGCTAAACTTCCTCACCTTTCTCTATCATCACAGGCTGAATGGCCTTTAAATACTTTTCTTCATCAAACTGGTTTTCGCTTTTGGCGATTACAATTGTAGCAATACCGTTGCCGATTACGTTGGTGATGGCCCTTGCTTCGCTCATAAAACGGTCTACACCAATCAATATGGAAATGTGTTCTATCGGCATAATTTTTAGAGCAGTTAATGTAGATACCAAAACAATAAAACCACTTCCTGTTACCCCTGCCGCACCTTTCGAGGTTACCATAAGTACGCCTAAAACGGTAATTTGCTGTCCGATTGATAAATCGACATGAAAAACCTGACAGAGAAATATAACCGACATGGCAAGATAAATGGCCGTACCATCGAGGTTAAATGAATAACCGGTGGGAATTACTAAACCAACAACCGATTTATCGCAGCCGATGGATTCCATTTTCTGCATCATACTTGGCAAAGCCGATTCGGAAGAAGAAGTGCCTAAAACAATTAAAATTTCCTGGCGGATGTATTTTAAGTATTGCCACAAACTGAATTTATAGTACCTACAGATTCCGTTTAACACAATAAAAATAAACAGGATACAGGTTAAATATACCGAACCCATCAATTTAGCCATTCCTACTATACTTTCCAGGCCATGCGTACCGATGCTAAAAGCCATCCCACCGAATGCACCAATGGGTGCTAAACGCATAATTACCTTCATAATTTTAAAAAGCACTTTCGATATTTTATCAAAAGCATTTAAAACACTGGTTCCTTCACCGCTCAATTTATTCAGTCCGTAACCAAAAAGAATGGCAAAAAGCAAAATCTGCAGGATATTTCCCTCTGCAAAAGCAGCAATTACATTATGCGGAATGATGTGAAGAAAAAATTCTGCCCAGTTCATCTCTTTTGCCTGCTCGGCATAACCTGCAATTTTTGTAGCATCGCCTGTCTTAGCGATCATTCCGGCACCGGGTTTTAAAACGTTGGCCACTAACAAACCGATTGCAATTGCTAGCGTACTTACGATTTCGAAGTATAATAATGCCTTACCACCTACCCGACCTACTTTTTTCATATCACCCATGTGTGCGATGCCCAAAACAATGGTAAAAAATATAATCGGGGCAATTAACATACTGATCAGGTTGATAAAACCCTGACTGATTAATTTAGCGGTTGGCGCAAAATCAGGAAAGTAAGCACCAACATAGATTCCTATGATGATGGCAAGTAAAACCTGAAAGGTTAAATTGGAAAATATTTTCTTTACAAATTCTATAATTGTCATTTACTTGATGGGAGTAAGGAAATATATGAGTAATTTTTCTGTTTATTGCAAAATAGCTTTAAGCTCGACTTGAAAATAGCTATTTTGCTATTTATAAATACTGACTTCAATTTTACCATCAGCGGTAATTGCTCCCCTATACATGCCTTCGGTATTAAAGGGCATCGCTACATTACCCTTTTTATCTAAAGCAATCAAGCCGCCATCACCACCCATTTTACCCACTTTATCCAATGCAATTTTCGAGGCTTCGGCAACTGACAATCCTTTATATTCCATTAAATCGGAAATGGTTTTGGCCACTACATTGCGAATATAGAACTCGCCCCAACCTGTACAAGAAATACCTGCTGTTTCGTTATTGCAATAAGTACCTGCGCCAATAATCGGCGCGTCGCCCACACGGCCATATTTTTTGTTCGTCATGCCTCCCGTTGAAGTTCCAGCAGCTAAATTGCCTGCTTTATCGAGCGCAACGCAGCCCACTGTACCGAATTTATAATCATGATTTTTTATCCCTAAAAGTTCAGATTTTTTATTTCCATGATCGAGAACAGCTTTTGTTGAATCTTCTTTAATTGCTTTTTGCAGACCGTCCCAGCGTTCTTGTGTCCAGAAATATTTCGGATCTACAATTTCCAAACCTGCTTCTTTGGCAAACTGCTCTGCACCCGCCCCTACCATCATCACATGTTCTGATTTTTCCATCACAGCCCTTGCTGCAGAAATCGGATTTTTAATGGTGGTTACTCCAGCAACCGAACCTGCCATTAACGTTTTTCCATCCATTATGGCGGCATCAAGCTCATTTTTGCCATCATGCGTAAAAACTGCACCTTTACCTGCATTAAAATGCGGATCGTTTTCCATCACGTGAATAGTGGCTTCTACGGCATCCAAACTGGTTTTCCCTGCCTTAATTTCGGCATAACCCGCCTGCAAAGCCTGCGTTAAAACAGCTATGTAGGCTGCTTCTTTTTCAGGCGTCATGTTTTTCTTTAAAATGGTACCCGCGCCGCCATGAATAACCATTACATACTTTTTCTGTTGGGCAGTAACCTTTAAGGCTATCACCGAAAGCAAAAACAAGGCAATCAATTTTAATAATTTCATCTTCCTGTTGGATTTAAGAAGCTGTTAAATTAAGAAAATCCCTGAAAATAAATGAGTTTTAAACTTTAGCGATGCCTTTCGAAGAAAACTGCAGATCGTAAAGCTTTTTGTAATAACCGTTTAACTTTAACAACTGTTGGTGTGTACCTTTTTCTTTGATTTCGCCTTTATCGAGCACAATAATCTGATCTGCCTTCTGGATGGTCGATAAACGGTGGGCAATTACGATAGAGGTGCGGCCTTCCATTAAATTATCAATGGCTTTCTGGATCAACAATTCGGTTTCGGTGTCTACTGAAGAAGTGGCTTCATCCAATACCAGAATTGCAGGATTGTGCACCAATGCCCGGATAAAGGAAATCAGCTGCGCCTGACCGGCAGAAAGCGTCGCCCCTCTTTCCATCACGTTATATTGATAACCACCGGGCAAACGTTCTATAAAATCGTGTGCACCTACTTTTTTGGCTGCATTTACTACCTCAGTTAGGGTAATTTCGGGGTTATTGAGTGTGATGTTGTTTAAAATCGTATCCGAGAATAAAAAAACATCCTGAAGTACGGTTGCGATGTTACTTCTCAGGTAATCCAGATCAAAATTTTCGATCCGGATGCCATCAACCGTAATATCTCCTTTTTTCACTTCGTAAAAGCGGTTCAGGATATTGATGGTAGAAGATTTACCCGCCCCAGTTGCCCCTACTAAAGCTACGGTTTGGCCTGATTTTACCTCAAACGATAAATCTTTCAATACATAATTTTCATCATTATAGGCAAACCAAACTTTTTCGAACTTAATATTGCCGTCTAATTTGGCTGGTTTCTGTGTACCTTCATTTGGCGTGGTTTCGTCGGTATCCAAAACTTTAAATACCCTTTCGGCGCCAACCATACCCATCTGCAGGGTGTTAAATTTATCGGCAAGCTGACGGATCGGTGTAAAAACCATGCCCAGGTACATAATAAACTGCGTAATGGTTCCCGGCGTTACATCTAAAGGTTTAGAAAGAATGCTTTTTGCACCATACCACACCAACAAACCCAACGACATGGCCGAAATTAACTCTACTACCGGAAAAAATATAGAATAATACCAGTTAGAACGAATATTGGCATCGCGGTAGCGTTTGTTAATGGCATAAAACTTCCGGTATTCTTGTTTTTCCCTCGCAAAATACTGCACAATAGAAACGCCTGTAATGTGTTCCTGCAAAAAGGTGTTCAGGTTGGATACTTCATTCCTGATTTCCTGGAATGCCACTTTGATTGCTTTCTGAAATTTCCGGGTAGCGATGATCAATAATGGAATAGGCAAAAGTACTACTAAACTCAATTGCCAATCGGTATACAACATCACACCAACAATTACCACCACCTGCAAGCTATCACCAATCATGGAGATTAAACCCTCTGAAAAAATATCAGCAATGGTTTCCAGATCGGATACCGTGCGGGTAATTAATTGCCCGATAGGTGTTTTATCGAAATATTTAAGGCGAAGCCTGGTAATATGGTTAAAAACATTGATCCTTAAGTCGCGGATAACCGATTGCCCCAAAGTATTGGTTAAAAGCGTGTGGTTATACTGGATCAGCGTCTGCAGTACCAACATGAAGATCATAAGCATCGTCATATTCACCAGGCCATCGTATTTTCCGGTTAAAATGTAATGATCAAGCGTATATTTTATCAAAAACGGACGAACAGGAGAAATAGCGGCCAACAGGATGGTTAAAATAACCGACCATACAAAAACGGCACGGTAAGGTTTTACATATTGAAAAATACGTTTCAGTAATCCGGTGTTATATACGTCGCCTGTAACTGCCATTTTTAGGGTTTAGGGTGTAAGGCTTAGGGTTTAAGGCCTTAAGTAATCTTAAAATTCAAATACTACTATCTTTCTATAAATTTATGGTTTAGACTTCTCTTTTTGATGGCAATCTATACACCCTCCATCTTAAACCTTCCGCCTTCTACCTTATATAAGGATACTCAATCTTTACTAAATACAAACCACAGGCGGGTACCGATTGGCCGGCCTTACTGCGGTTTTTACTTTCTATTATTGCTTTAAAATCGTCTAAATTTATTTCTTTTTTCCCGATCTGCACTAAAGTTCCCATAATAGCACGTACCATGTTCCTTAAGAAACGGTCGGCCTTAATGGTAAATACCAATCCATCTTCCTGTTCTTCGAAAACAGCTTTGGATACCTTACAATTGTTGGTAAAGGTTTGAGTATTGGATTTGCTAAAGCAGGAAAAATCGGTATAATTTAATAAAAGCGCTGCTGCCTGGTTCATCGCGGCCACATCCAATTTATCTTTAATCAACCATGATCGGTTAAGTTTAAAAGGATTTTTTTCGAAATGAAGGTAATATTTGTAGGCTCGTGCTGTGGCATCAAAACGGGCATGTGCATCATCATGTACAGGGATTATTCGCTTAGCTGCAATTTGATAAGGGAGCATGGCATTAATACCGCCTATGGCATTTAAAACCCTAGTTTCCTCTATGCCTTCAACATCAAAATGAGCATAAAAATCAGTAGCGTGCACACCAGCATCCGTCCGGCCACAACCTAAAGTTTCGATAGGCTGACGAAAAAAAACAGACATAGCTTTATCCAGCAATTCCTGAACGGTGATTGCGTTGGGTTGAATTTGCCAGCCATGATACAAACTGCCATCATAAGCCAATTGTATGAAATACCTTTTTTTACTCAAAGCGATGCAAAAATACAGTTTAAGGGGGAAAGGGCAAAGCGCTGAGTAGGGCGTTTGGCGTTGGGAGTATGGCGTTCGGTGCAAAATCTATCACAAAAATATAAATTAATGCTTTTTAACGATCCCTGCTCCTATCTGAACACTTTAATCTTTCTTTCTTTTCTCAAAAAAAGCTAGATTTGTTCTTATATATTTTACATTCATGATACAAAGAATACAATCGATCTGGTTTTTTTTAGCTGCTTTAACTTTAGTTTTAATGTTGTTTTTGCCTATTGCCAGTAAACAAATAACGGGGGCCGAAACTGCAGTGTACTCAAGTGGCTTATTTCAGATTATCGCAGGAAAAGCAGGTTCTCCCTTCAAAATACAATCATTTTTACCCTTGTTGATCACCAACATTGCCATTGCGATCCTTTGTTTTATCAATATTTTCAATTACAGAAAAAGAACCTTTCAAAAACGTTTTGCTGTTATTTCGATCATATTGATCGGTGGTTTCGCTTTTTGGTGCAGTATTTATGCAAAAAAATTACCTGGAGGTATTGAAGGTGCCAGTTTTGGTATTGGTGCTTACCTACCTGCTTTAGCTATCTTATTTATTGTATTAGCTATTTTTGGAATTAATAAAGATGAAAGGTTGATCCGTTCGGCTGAAAGATTGAGGTAATGCTGCAAAGAACTCAAACAATGTGGTTTTTATTAGCATCAGTAACATTAGCAGCAATGTTCTTCTTTTCTATATTAGATAAAAATGTAAATGGAATTCAACTCCCAGTACTATACACAAAGGGCTTTGCTTCAAGCTGGGATACTGGTGAATTTATTACAGTAAAAATTACACCTGTATACTCATTGTTAATTGCTAACATCACCTTAGTTCTTCTTTGTTTTATCAATATTTTCAATTACAGAAAAAGAACCTTTCAAAAACGCTTTGCTGTAGTATCGATCATATTAATTGGCGGTTTTGCCTTTTGGTGTAGTATTTATGCAAAAAAACTGCCTGGAGGTATTGAAGGTGCCAGTTTTGGTATTGGTGCTTACTTACCTGCTTTAGCTATCTTATTTATTGTATTAGCTATTTTTGGAATTAATAAAGATGAAAGGTTGATCCGGTCAGCTGAAAGATTGAGGTAATAGCGGGAAGCGGCTGGCGTTTAGAGGCAATTTAACGATTCAAATTCGACTTATCGCTAGGATACAACATGCGTTATTGTATGAGATCGTCATTCCCAACTTGATTGGGAATCTTGGCATTTTGCATTACGATTCCCGCCTGCGCGGGAATGACGCACTTTTCATTTAATCATTCGAAGACTGAAAAGCATGACTAATAAAGGAATTTTATTTTACTCCATGCAATTTCAATTAACCAATTTTAACAATTAACCAGTTAACCATACAGACTATTTCAACTCCTCTATCCCCAATTTCACCGCAAGTTCATTCAGATCTTTTACCACCACATCAATTAACGGGATACCGCTTATTTTTCTTTCCTGTTCAAATTCATGCTCAGGCTCTCCGGGAATAATTACTTTTTTGTCAGGATCGATTGTTTTAGCGCTTTTGAAACGTTCTACCCAATTATCTAAATGATCTTTAAATTCGACAGCCGGCCTGAAACCATCAACACGCATAGCACCTAAAAAGTGACCGAGACCTTCGCCAACCGGATTTGCAGAAGGTTCTAAGAAAGCTACAAAAGGTGGTACCCAAGGGCCATAATTTGCACCAGATAATACCGCTGATAAAATATCGACTGTTGCGCTTAACCCATAACCTTTATGGCTTCCATGATCTTTATCACTCCCTAATGGCAATAATGAACCCCCGCTTTTTAATTCGTTCGGATCGGTAGAGTTTTCTCCGTTTTTATCCTGGACCCAGCCATCGGGAATACTTTTATTGGCTCTTTGGGCAATTTCAAGCTTACCATTTGCGGCAGCAGCAGTGGCCATATCAACAATTACAGGCGGATATTTTCCTGCAGGAAAAGCATAACACATCGGGTTTGTTCCCAATAAACGTTCGTTGGCATAAGTTGGCGCAACCAGCGGACTGGCATTCGTCATGCTGATCCCGATCATATCTTTTTCTACTGCCATTAAAGCATGGTAACCTGCAATACCAAAATGGTTCGAATTTTTGACTGAAACCCATCCACTTCCATATTTTTCAGCCTTTTCGATAGCAACTTTCATCGCAAATGGCGCAACAACCAAACCTAAACCTGCATCGCCATCCACCGTTGCCGTAGTTGGCGTTTCGTGTACGATTTTAATATCGGGAGTAGCGTTGATCCTTTTCTTTTCCCAAAGCCGAACGTAACCACTTAACCGGGCCACACCATGCGAATCAATCCCACGTAAATCTGAACGGATTAACACATCAGTTGCTAAATCGGCATGCGTATCGGAACAGCCCATTTTTTTAAAAACGCTGTAAGTGAAAGCTCTTAGGTTGGTTTCGGTAAAGGTGAAGAAGTTCATTTTTTATTTTTTGGTCGTTATTTCGAGGTTCGAAGCAAGCTTTAAGTTTTGGGTATTGCCAAAAAACAAGATTTTTTGTATTTCAGTCCCTTTTTGACAGTACTTTGTTACGCGTTATATTATTTTCCAACGCTAATGTTTAGGTTAGGTAATTCTACCTGGAGTTTAACTTTTGCTTTCAAGGCCGTGAAAACTTTCAATAGCGTATCAATTGTTGCATTATTGGCATTGCTTTCAAGTCTTGAAATTTGGGCTTTTTGTACTCCAATTAATCTACCTAATTCTTCTTGTGTTAAATTTCTTTCTTTTCTTGTTTCTTTAATCGCCTTACCAATTAAATCCATTTGAAGTTCATACTCAAACACATCACGTTCAGGTGTTCCAATTTTTCCTATAAGTTTGTCTTGAACTTCGTCTAATGTATATGTTTTCATATTTTCTTGTCTTTAAACTGTTTGTCTGAAAAATATTTTGCCCTGATATTTATTGCTTTCTGAATTTCGTGCTCAGGGACTTTACTTCTTTTCTTTATAAATGCATGAGTTGAAATAACCAATGTTTCTATCGATGAAGTTTTGTCCCAAAATGCAAGAAGACGGTATTGTAGCCCTTGATAAATTGTTCTAAATTCCCAAATTTCATTGGTCAATTTTTTGAAAAGTTCAGGATCATGCTTTATTTGGGATTTACGAATGTTATAAAGTATTTTTTCGGAATGTTTCTTTTCTAATCCACTTAAAAACTCAAAAGTTTCTTCTAAAATATTATTTCAAAAAGTTTATCCATTCAAGTAATAGTTGCCAAGAACAAAGGTAGCAATAGTTTCGTTATAAAGAAACTATTGATTAGTTTTTAGATCTTTTTGTTAGCTGTAAAGTATCAAGTAGGAAGTGCTTAATAGCGGTGATCAAGTAATAAGTATCAGGTATTGAGAGTAATAGTTTTGCATTAAGACACTTGGCTTCTGACTTTCGGACATCGGACATCTGACTTACTAAGGCAATAAAACAGTAAAATCGCCACCTAATGGTTCGAAATTTTCGATACAGGAAGAAAGAAAATCCTCTCCGTAATTTACATACATCGGGGCAATATTCAAGATTCTTTCCTGCAATGTTCCGTTCGGGAAAAGCCTTTTCTTTACATTGTCGATTTGTAAAAGGGCAGTTTCATGTTTACGTTTCTCTGCACGGAACAGTTTCTTTTCGAGGTTGGCCAGTAAATGATTGGTTTTCTGTTTCGCAGTATCGGTTGATACTGAAAGCGTTTTATCAATTTTATAAGCATTTAGCTTAATCTGGTCGAAAATGCTATTTATCGCTCTTGTTTCATCAGCCAAACTTAACTGTGCAGTTGTATTTCGCTTTACCCAGATATTTTTAAGTTCTTCAACAGGTAAGAAAATATCTTCTAAAGAAAATCCCAGGTTATATAAGTTCTGAGCACTGCGTTTATCAATTAATAAAGCAGAGTTGCGCAACAATAAAACAGGGAAATCAACTTTATAAAAATCGAAATTAGCTTTCAACTGCATCCAATAAGATACTTCGGCACCACCGCCGATATAGGCAATGTTTGGGAGGATTACCTCCTGGTACATAGGCCTCATTACTACATTCGGACTAAAACGTTCGGGATGTGATTCAATTTCGGCTTTCAGTTCACTTTCAGTAAAACTGATATCGGTATGATTGACTGTATATTTACCTTTTTCAAAGATTAAACGTTCACGCAGGTTATCGATCAGGTAGAAAAAGTTAATATCGCGACCGTTTACCTGGGTTTTATAGCCCAGATCTTCGAGGTTTTTGGAACTGTTTTCAATATTCTTCGCACTATTATGCTGAATAATATCTTCGGTAATGATATTCGAAAATTGCTTTTTTAATAGAGGATCATCAGCGTTTACGATCACCAAACCATATTTTTCAAAAAGATTATTCACCAAAAACCTGGTGGCATCAGCTAAATTATCATGTTGTAAATAAGCCTGTTCAACTAATTTCGCAATCCTTTTTCCGTTTTTAGAAATACCTAAGTAACCTTTGTAGGCCGTTACCGCAGCAGCAACAGTTTTGGTACTTAATCTCCCGGTTGCACCGTTTGTTTGTTGTATCCAGCTGATATTTTTTTCATCAACACTTACATGGTTAATTTCTTCAAAATCGTGATCTTCTGTGGCCATCCAATATACCGGAACAAAATTTTTGTCGGGATGTGCCATTTTTAATTCAATGGCCAGGTTAATGGCGGTTACAATTTTATAGATGAAATAAAGCGGCCCGGTAAACAGGTTCAACTGATGGCCCGTTGTAACGGTAAAAGTATTTGCTAAACCTAAAAGCTCAATATTTTTGCTAACCGATTTATTGGCCTGTAAATGCTGGTATTGATCTTGTAAAACCTTTACCAGCGTGGTACGATCGCCCTGGAAATTTCTATTTTCTATAGCTTTTGCTAAACCCTCCATATCAGGGCGATAACTGTAAAAAGCTTTAAGCTGTTCTTCGTTATTAATATAATCCAAAACCAGTTTTGAAAAAGATCCGGTTTCCTGATATGAGATATATTTTGCCTGCATGATGTGCGAAAGTAATGCAATTTAAGGATAATTATAAAGTTGCGTTACTATTTTACAATTGTTAAATAATTTTTAGCCACGGAGACACAAAAATCACGGAATTTACATATAGCCGTCATCCCGAGAGGTAATTTTATTTTATAAAAATCAATATTAGTGATAGAAGAGTTTAAGAGAGATAATATCGCCATTTCGACTGAAGCTCACCGATTTTTCATCGGTAGCGTAATGGAGAAATCTTTAAACTTTACCTAAAAGATAGTTCAAAGATCTCTCCACTCAGCGGTGCTTCGGTCGAGATGACGACCCTTTTACTGGAATCTGTCAATGTTAGCGGAGTCGAAGGATCTTTAAGATACAAAATAATTAAAGATTACTTTCTATCGCGCCAACTTTTTCGCGGTACAAATCAATAGGGCCATCTAAAAGTACAGCGATTACCGTTAACTCCGGATCTAATTTATCCTTAGGCACAGGAATGTAAACAATACCTGGTATTTTGCTCCAGTAAAGCTTGTTATAAATTTCGTGCGGAAGCATGGTGCCCTCCCCTACAATCCTGATCCTGCTGATGTTGTTTTTTAAACCTTTAATGGAAATTGGCCCGGTTGGTGTGCCTTCTACAAATAAATAAAGCGTTTGTTTATCTGCAGAAAGTGCAGTATTGCCCTGGTAATGCCCTGCCGGAATTCCCCCAGTTGTTTTGTATAATGCTTCAGCATTTTTGATTACCCAGTTGTTCACTGTTTGATCCAGAGGTTTAATATTGACGTTGAAATCCATTCCATCAGCGGCTAGATTGGTGTCATTAAAAATATTGGTGCCCTTATCCAAAGTTGCAGCTAATTTTTTCAGTTTGTATGAAACAGCATGCTGCTTATTATTTGCTTCGAATAAATTTTTTAATGAAATGGCTTCGTTTTCGGTTTCAATAAGATCAACAGGCTCATCAAAACTTACTTTTACCACCGTTACGTCCTGATCAAAATTAGTTGAAGGAATATTGAATATATAATCTGAGGCGCTAATGTTAGCAAATTTTACCTGACCACCGCCAACCAGCTGCATATTTTTTACTTTTGATTTAATACCGGTTAGCACAATGCCTTCATCTGTTTTATAGTCGAGGTAAAGGAATAGCGTTTTTTTATCTTTAGAAAGCGCAGTTTTTCCATTGAAATGTTTTTTAGAGATACCTGTTTGCGTTCCGTAAATCGCTTCACTATGTTTTTTAGTCCAACGGCCTAAATCTTTTAAAATCTGAACCTGTTCTGGCGCAATGGTACCATCGGCTTTTGGTCCGATATCCAATAACAAATTACCGCCCATACTGATACAATCAACCAGGGTGCGGATAATCATGTTGGATGATTTATAGTGATTATCATAAGGCTGATAACCCCACGAATCGTTCATGGTATAACAAAGTTCCCACTCTGGAGAACCTGGTTTTACTACCGGAACACCTTGCTCCGGTGTATCATAATCGCCATGTCCGTTTAGGCGAGAATTGATGATGATATTCTGGTTTACCTTACGTAAATTTGATAGTATATTTTTGGCCTGCCATTCTTCTCCAGTATGTTCCCAATCGCCATCAAACCATACCAGATCAGGGTTATATCTGGTTGAAAGCTCGTTTAGTTGTCCCTGGAAGTAATTTTGAAATTTTTTAAACCTTACAGGATCCTGCTTATAATCATAACGTTTCCTGTCGCGGGTAAAGCCATCATAATCGGGATAACTCCAATCGGGCAATGAAAAGTATAAACCTGTTTTCAATCCTGATTTTTTAAGTTCGGTTACAAATGGGGTGATTAAATCTTTTTTGGCTGCACTGCTATTAACGGTTGTGGTTGCGTTGGGCATTTTACTATTCCATAATGCAACACCATCGTGGTGTTTTGTGGTAATCACCGCATATTTAGCACCACTTTCTTTAATTAAATTTACCCATTCTTCCGGTTTGTATTTTGCAGCGGTAAAACCATCGAGTTGTTTCATGTAAGCATCGTGATTGATGTAGTTGTTGAAAAACGACCATGATTCGGAAATACCATTAACCGAGTAAATGCCCCAATGGATAAAAATACCCAGTTTGGCATCAGCAAACCACTGCATTTTTTGACCTGAAGCTGTTGCTTGCTGAGCAGAGAGTTTACTGATAAACAATGGGAATAAAATAAAGAAAAGCTTAAAATGACGCATGATGTTGTTTAGTATATCTAAACGTTAAATATAATATTTCACATGCTGTTAACGATGATATTTTTAGATAAAAATGCTCGTCATTGCTGGGGCACGAAGCTATCTTAATGCGCATGCGAGGTATCGATCGTTGTAAGATTGCTTCGTCGGCTGAAAAAGCCTTCTCGCAATGACGATTCTTTGCAGCAAATAATTATTTACAGAAATGACGTCCCTTAAACAAAAAAGCCGCCCCGAAAAATCGGGACGGCTGTAAAATATTTGGTTTAGTGATTTACCATTTTTTACGGCGTTCGCCACTTCCACCTTCACGGCTTCCGCCTTCTCTGCGTGGACCTCCGGTGTTACCACCTTTGTCATCACGGCTACGACCAGAGAAATCTCTGAAACCGCCACCGCTATTTCCACCTTCACGTCTACCGCTACCACCGCCAGATTTTCTGTCGCCGCCACGATAACCGCCGCCACCGCCGCTTCTGCGTTCTCCGCCGAAACCACCGCCACCGCTACGTCTTTCGCCGCCACCGCGTCTTTCTCCTGCGCCTTCACCACGACCACCATCTCCGCTTTTCTCGATACGTACCTGACGACCGTTAAACTCAACAGATTTAAAGCCTTCGAAAACTTTATCGGCAACATCATCTTCTACTTCAAAGAAAGAGAAAACACCTTTTAAATCGATTTTACCGACACTTTTGCCACCAATTTTACCATTGTTACAGATAAAAGATAACATATCGCCACGGGTAAACTCATCTACAGAGCCTAAGTTGATGAACAAACGGGTGTAACCTTCGCTACCACGTCCGCGTCCAGCTCCTCTTTCGCCCCTGTCAGCACCGCGGTCGTCGCCAACTGCAGCATTTAAATCAGGTGCTTTAGAATAGTAATCCAAGAAACGGTTAAACTCTAATGAAGCAAAACGTTTAATTACATCTTCTTTGGTTAAATCAGCAAATTCATCCATAATACGAGGAATGTACTGATCAATTTGTTCGTTATTCACTTCTACATTATGTACTTTATGTACCAGAGAGAATAATTGTTTCTCACAAACATCAAATCCCGTAGGAAGCTCAGCTTTGTTAAATTGTTTACCAATAATGCGCTCCAACTGACGGATTTTACCTAATTCTTTAGAGTTGATGATACAGATAGAAATACCGGTTTTACCCGCGCGGCCAGTACGGCCAGAACGGTGGGTATAACTTTCAATTTCGTCAGGTAAAGAGTAGTTGATTACGTGAGTTACATTGTTTACATCGATACCACGTGCAGCAACATCAGTAGCAATTAACAACTGCATGTTACGCTCACGGAAACGTTGCATTACTTTATCACGTTGTTGTTGCGATAAATCGCCGTGTAAAGCATCAGCATTGTAGCCATCTTTAATTAAATGCTCAGCAACATCCTGTGTATCCAATTTGGTTTTACAGAATACTACGGCAAAAATTTCAGGGTTGAAATCTACAATACGTTTTAAGGCAGCGTATTTATCACGTGCACGAACAATGTAATATTCGTGTTCGATGTTTACGTTACCTGTATTTTTTGTGCCCATGGTTAATTCAACAGGGTTATCCATATAGTTTTTAGCTATACGGCGAACTTCTGCAGGCATGGTAGCCGAGAATAACCAGGTTTTTTTGTCATCAGGAGTAGTTGATAAGATGTCGTTGATATCGTCCTGGAAACCCATGTTCAACATCTCGTCAGCTTCATCAAGCACAACATATTTAACGTTTGAAAAATCAATCGCCTTACGGCCAATGATATCCAACATACGGCCGGGCGTGGCCACTACGATCTGAATTCCCTGACGGATTTCGCGTAGTTGTTGCATAATGTTCGCGCCACCGTAAACGGCAACAACGTGGGCATTAGCAATGTTTTTAGAAAAGTTTTTAAGGTCGTTAGCGATTTGCAAGCATAACTCACGGGTAGGGCATAAAATCAATGCCTGTGGTTTGTTAACTTTAAAATCGATTAGTTCTAACAGCGGCAAACCAAATGCGGCTGTTTTTCCTGTTCCTGTTTGGGCCAAACCAACAAAATCATTAGTGCCTTCTAACAGTACAGGAATACTTTGCTCCTGAATAGGTGTTGGAGTTTCAAATCCAAGATCCTTTACGGCATTAACGACGTCATCACTTATCCCCAATAATTGAAATGGGTTTGTCATTCGTCTTTTTATTTTTTAATTGAGCCGCAAAGGTACGGTTAATATTCGGTATTTTACAGATTACCAGGCAAATAGTTTTTAAAGCTAAATATTTGAAAATAAGGACATAATGAAAAATGGATGATGGGAGATGGAAAAGGGATGATGTAGGGGTTTTAAGCTAAGATCGTAAAGGTGAGGTATGGCTTACTTTTTTGAGAGGAACTATGGAGGTGAATGGATTATGATTTTTAAACTACATTTGGGTTAACTGTTTAAAGTGTTTAATTGAATGCCTGGTGCCGAACCTGTCGCGTATGTTTTAACCGCAGAGGACGCAGCGTGAAGGCGGGAATCTTAAAGCTGATTGCATTAAGATTCCCAATAGACCCGATAGCTATCGGGTTGGGAATGACGAAACTAGTAGGATATTCAGCTTGTTCGGTATCTCAGGTTTATAATCAAAACTCCGTGCGTTCCGTGTTTCCGTGGCAAAAAATAATATGAAGAGTATGCTCCTTTTGATAGATTCTTCGGCTACGCTCAGAATGACAAATCTAATAAAAACGAGCGCAAAAAAAGCCGCAGATTTAACCAGAATCTGCGGCAACTATTACTCGATTATGGTTTATACCCAACCATAGGGGGTGTATTTTAAGGTTTTACTGTGATGTTATCTTTTAAGTAAAGTGCTTTGCTTGATGATCCAATCATAATTCTATATGCTCCGGGAGCAACGCTCCAGATGTTGTTAATATCAAGAGTTTGAAGCACTTCTTTATCTATTTGGAAAGAAACGGTTTTCGTTTCCCCTGCCTTTAAACTTATCCTTTGAAAAGCCCTAAGTGCCAGAACAGGCTGAGCCAGTTTGCTCAATAATGGCCTCATATACAATTGAACCACTTCTTCACCATCGTAACTACCAGTGTTTTTTAGTTCAAAGGTTACAGTCGCGGTTTCATTTTTAGCTATGCTTTTGCTGCTGAATTTTAAGTTGGCATAAGAAAAGTCGGTATAGCTCAATCCATATCCGAAAGGGAAAAGCGGCTCGCCACTTAAATTATTATAATCATCGCCCCTTCCGGTTGGCTTGTGGTTATACACCAAAGGGAGCTGAGATTCGTCAACAGGATAAGTAATCGGGAGCTTTCCTGACGGGTTTGCTTTACCCAACAATACATCTGCCACGGCACTGCCTCCAGCTTCGCCAGGATACCATATATTTAAAACTGCGCTTACCTTATTTAACCATGGCTGCATATTGATGGCGCTGCCTCCGGTTAATAGCACCACAATGGGCTTACCAGTTTTTGCAAGTTCTTGCAGTAAAATCTCCTGATTACCCGGCAGGTTTAACATTGCCCGATCTAAAAACTCTCCTTCTTTTATTCCTGCGACAAAAACCACCACGTCGTTATTTTTTGCTGCTTTTACCGCATCTGCTATTTCGTTTGGTTGCTGAACATTGTAATCCCATACGAGTTTGATCTTGCCATTGCCTTTAGGTTCGAAAAATTCTACTTTAATGAAGTAGGCTTTATTTTTCTCAAAATGGAAAGGAACCGTTTTTACGCCGAATGACTTTTTATCCCAGTTATTAATCACCAGTTTATCGTTCAGGTATAATCGGTAACCGTCATTTCCCTCCAATCCGATATTAAGATCTGCATTTTGGGGTATTTTAAGATTACCTTCCCAGCGTATCGAATAGTCATCCAGCTCAAGCTTTTCATCCGGAGGATATAATGTCCAGCTGAAATTGATGGCCTTATCTAATTGCTCTTTTACAGGTTCGCCAGCGAAATTCAGCCCTTTATAATATTTTGCAGTCAATCCCGATTTTTGATTGGTGGAAAGGAATTGGCTATCAACTGGAACATAAGACTGAAGCTCGCGACTGCTTCCTTTTAAATAATTAATTTCAGCATTGCCTGATACTGCACTTTTCAATCCTTCTAAGATGTTTATCTTTTTATTTCCAGTGCCACTATAGCCGCCAAGCCTACCTTCAACAGCATCTTCACCCAATAGTAAAATACGTTTAGTGTTTTTTAACGGAAGTGTACGGTTATCGTTTTTAAGCAGTACAAAAGATTTCAAAGCGGCTTCTTTAGCGAGGATATGATTGCTTTGATCGTTTAACATTTTTTCAGCAATACTTTCATCAACATAGGGTTGCTCGAAAAGGCCAAGTTCGAATTTTGCTCTTAAAACCCTGGTAAGGGCATCGTCAATTCTGGATTTTGGAATACTACCATCTAAAAACGCAGGCAAAAATAATTTGTAGTGATTATAATCAACCTGAAAAATCACGTCTAACCCGGCATTGATTGATTGTGTTGTAGCATCTTTATAATCTTTAGCGGTAAAATGCAATACATTGGCACCACCAACTGCTCCGGCATCCGAAATAACAAAACCTTTAAATCCCCATTCAGATTTTAATTTTGTAGTGAGCAACCAGTTATTTGAAGTGGCAGGCGAACCAAAAACACTGTTATAAGAAGTCATTAACGAACGGATGCCCACATTTTCAACGCCATCTTTAAAAGCCGGGAAATGAATCTCCTCTAAAAAGTGTTTATCCATTTCAATGGGGTAACTGTCACGACCGCCATCGCCAACATTGGCTATAAAATGTTTTGGGGTAACGATGATATTCTGTTTTTCTATGGCATTCATAAAGGCATGCCCCAACACAGTGGTTAGATAAGGGTCTTCACCGTATGTTTCTTCTACTCTGCCCCATCTTACATCGGTAGCCATATTGATTACCGGCGCCAAAAGATCTCTCAAACCACGTGCCCGCGCTTCGTTGGCAATGGCTGTACCTATCCTGGCCACTAATGTGCTATCAAAAGTTGCCGCTAAACCAATAGATTGCGGAAAAGCGGTTGCGCCTTGTCGCACCAAACCATGTAACGCTTCGTCAAATGGAATGATAGGAATGCCCAAACGGGTTTCAGTTACAAAATACTTCTGGATTTTATTGATTTTTTTGGCAAGAGAAAGTCCATCTTCAGAAGTGTTATAGGTTAACATCTGTTGTGCATTACCACTTCCCTGGGCGGCGGCACTTACCTGCAGGCCAAAAATACCATGTTTAAACTGCTGCTTATTCTGTTCGGTAACATCACCAGGGATCATAAACAACTGCCAGAATTTTTCTTCCGGAGTCATTCGGGAGATCAGGTCTTTTATCCTTAAATCGATACTTAACTTTGAATTTTTATAAGGCAATATTTGCGCTTTTTTAACCTGTGCAAAAAGACTGCAAGAGAAAAAAAGCGTGGGCAATAAGTATAGGTATTTTATCGATTTCGGCATCATTATTTGGTTTCGGGCGTAAAAGAAAAAGTCAGGGCTATTTTCTCATCAGTTTTAGGAAGATTAAAGTGGACTTTACCATCTTTCAATGTCCATTTTACTTTTTGGTTAGTGGTTAAAATGGTAATTGGCGTTTCTTTTTTAGGAATACTCCCCTGCCATGAAATTTCGTTAACTATAGCCTTATCAATAAAGCTGATTCCATAAACTGTTTTTCCGTCTTTACTCTGGGTAAACCAGTTTTGCCCGTCGTGATAGTTTTTAGTTATCCGTGTTCCGTAAATAGCAGCACCATTTTTTGAAGTCCACTGCCCAATTTCTTCTAATTTTTTGATCACATCCTCAGGCAGCGTTCCATCTGCTTTCGGACCAACCCCTAATAACAAACTTCCGCCTTTGGCAACGATTTCTACCAGTTTATGCACCACTTCACCTGCAGATTTATATTGATCGTTAGGGACAAATCCCCATGCGCCTCCTAAAGTCATACAGCTTTCCCAAGGATAATCCAATTGTTTTTCGGGGATTTTTTGTTCTGGTGTCTGGTAATTTTCGAACTGACCATGTACGGTTCTATCCACCATAATTAAGCCGGGCTGTGCTTTTCTGGCCATGTCTGCAATTTTGGGCATATCTATATCCTGGCTCCACTCCGGAATTGGCGCTCCCCATGAAAGCACTTCCTGGTTTACGCTGGCCCGCGGGCGAACCCAGCCACCATCTAACCACAGAATATCGATGCTGCCATAATTATTCATCAACTCGCCGATCTGGTTTTGGGTATAGCTTTTAAACATATTCCAGCGCCAGGGATTTTTACGGATGTCGTAATTGTTGTTTCTATTAGCGGTAGCGTATTTGTCCCACCAATAATACTGAGAGTGCCAATCGGGTTTAGAAAAATAAGCACCGATCATAAAGTTTTCTTTGCGGAACGCATCGAACACATATTTAGCCACATCCTTTTTCGCATTAGTTGAAAAAGGACCTTTTGCAATGCTAAAATCAGACTGTTTGGTATCGAACATCGCAAAACCATCGTGGTGTTTGGTGGTAAACACCAGGTATTTCATGCCGGCATCTTTACCTGCTTTGGCCCATTGTTCAGGGTTGAATTTTGTAGGGTTAAATTTTTCGTTCTGGCCCCAGTACCATTTTTTATAATCTTCGTATTTAATGGTACTATCCCTTTCGATCCAATCTTCAGAACAGATAGACCAGGATTCGATAATCCCGGGAACGGCATAGAGCCCCCAGTGGATAATCATTCCAAATTTTTTATCCTGCCAGGTCTCTAGTTTTTGTTTAACCGCAGCATCTTTAGGCCATTCGTAAATTTCTGATTGGGGCATGATGTCGTTCTGTTGGGCAGAAGAACGATATACAAAGAGCATTAAACAGAAAAGAAAGTAAATTTTTATTTTCATTATCAGGGTATAAAAATCCCGACCACTACTGGCCGGGACATGAATTAATTTGATTTACGATTATGGCATCCAATACACCTTTTTGGCAATTTGAACATTAGCGTCTACATTACCGCCAATGGCATTCAAATTTGAAAGGTTGTTGGTTTTCTCATCGTCGGGATAAGGCAGCCTGTTATAGGTAACAGGGGTGTAAGTGGCATCCTTAGGTGTCACCCCAGTACGGCGGACTGTACACCAGGTTTCCACTGCATTAAACATACTTGCCAACCACGACTGCGTAATTATTTTCCGATAATTTCCGGCTACATCACCAGCTGTAAATTTAACCGCAGGGTTACTGGTAAAAACATCAATTTGTGCCTGGGTAATTGGGCCAGGTTTAGCTGCAGTTGGCCATATAGCAGTTGTATTACTATTAACAGTAGTATACCAAAAGTTAACAGAGGCTTTCATCCCTGCATTATATTCTGTTTCGGCCAAAGCCTGATCGGCACCAACACCTATACCTTGGTTATAAATTTCGGCCTTTAAGAAATGTACGTCTGCTTCCGAAATAATTACGTAAGGGAAACTCTGAAAATCACGTACGAGATAGTAATTAAATACAGCAAATTTATTACCAGGATCGGTGCCTGGAGCTTTTGGACTATTAGTAGATTCATTCGGATAAGGTGTACCACCATCTTGTACAGATCCATTTTGTGGTTGAGGCACCCATTTACCTGCATTATTTGGCATAAACCAGACTTTGTAACGCGGATCAAAAAATCCGGATCCATCATCAGCGTTGGTAGACGACATTTTAGCAAACACATTTGAACTCATCCTGATGTTCGAAACAGAGAGCTCCCGGAATGCATACCAATAGCGATCGCCATAATCTGGAGAATTTGGTATAGACACTAAAGGAAAACTTCCAAAATTACTTTTGTATAAGGTCGTAAGATCTTGATCATTAGGTAACGGGTAAGTAGAAGGATTTCCCAGAATTTCTGCAATGATGCTCTTCGCCTTGGTTTGCAGATTGGTTTTACTTAAACGAACAGCATAACGCAGTCTCAAGGCGTTTCCAAACTTTTTCCAGGCAACAAAATCGTTGGCTAAAAAAGATTCATAGGTACCTATTGAGCTTTGGTTTGGACCTCCGACACCTTCAACAGCAGCTTTCAGATCATCTAATACACTGTTATAAACACTTTCTTCTTTATCATACTTCGGTTGGTAGTTTGCTGAGCCTTCGGTAGCAATAGCGGCCTGGCTGTAAGGTATATCGCCATAGCGATCTAACATCGATAAAGTTTTTTGGCTCATCAGAATAGTTGCCATATACTTTACATCATTATAAATGCCTGGATTTGGGGAGGCATTAACAAGCTTTATCAGTTGTTTATAATCTGCCAGATCCTGATAATAATTACGCCAAAAAGTAGTAATGTAATTAATGTAAGGTAAGTTTTTATTCTGAACGCCCTGCTGATTGGTAATTGGCATAAACAGACCGGCATAGATCGTATAATCTTCTTCGGTTGCACGCTTGGCCAAATTATTAAAAAAGCCTGCAGGTGTTGCTGTAGAAACAGTTGCATCTTTGTATGGCTTATTTAGTTCTTCGAAACCTTTTTTACACGATACCACACCAATGATTAGCGAGAGGCCAAGTATAGTATGGATTACTTTATGTTGAATTTTCATGTGATTAATGCTTTAAGTGATTAAAATGAAGACCGTATAGTAAAACCAAATGATCTTGTTTTTGGCAGAGATCCATATTCTATACCTTGCATATTACCGATACCGTTTACGCCTTCTGGATTTAAGCCTTTAGGTATAGTAGTAAAGATGTAAAAAAGGTCTCTTCCAACCAGTGAAAGCGACAGGTTCTGAATAAACTTTGTTTTTTGAAGCAATGTAGCCGGAACCTGATAAGTTAAAGCTACCTCCCTAAGTTTCATCCAGGAGTTTTTAAATACTGATGCAGAGCGTGGAGCACCAAGGTGGTTCCAGGCAGAAAAAGTACCCTGATAGTACCATTGGTAATTTACCACATCGTTGTTTGGAGTAGCACTTGTAATATTGCCCTGAGCATCGCGGGTAACAAAAACACCTCCAAAATTAACCCCGCTGTTTGAGGTCGTCCCATCAGGATAAACCAGAGGTAAACCTCCACCGTCACGTTCTTTTAAGGTTTCTACTAAGTTTCCACTGCCCATACCTGCTGCATAAGAGCCGAAAAAGGTATCACCACCAATTTTTGCATCAGCCAATACTTACAATGAGAATGCTTTGTACTTAAACGTACTGGTAATACCACCTGTTAACATGGGTTGAGAATTACCGATTGGTACCTCATCGGCTGTTTTTACCCACTGCGTACCTGCATAATAAGTTTTGCCATTAACGGTATACTGTAATGGCTGCCCATCTGTTCCTTCAGCACGCATAACTATTTTTTGGCCATTGTAATAGGTAAAATCCCTTCCGTATAAGGTACCATAGTTTTCGCCAACTTTAACACGTTGTGAAATACCGTTGCCGCCAAAAAAAGTACCCAAGGTTAGGGTTTCAATTCCATCCTGTAAAGCCAAAACCTTAGTTCTGGCATGTGCTCCGCTTATAGATACATCCCAGCTAAAATCTCTCGTTTTTATTGGAGAACCACTGATAATGAACTCAAAACCGGTATTACCCAACGATCCTGTATTAATTTTAACATTATTAAAACCCGACGATAAGGCCAATGGATTATCCAGGATCTGGTTAAAGCTTTTCATGGTGTAACCTGTTAAATCTATATTTAACCTGTTTTTAAATAAACCTAAATTAATACCAGCTTCGAACGATCTGCTCTTTTGCGGTTTTACACCTTCGAATTTTAATGTACCTGGTAAGCTTTGTGCCTGCTGACCATTGTTTGTGGTTACATCCAGAAAGTTAAAAATAGAGTATGGGTCGGTATCTGATCCTGTTTCCGCATAAGAAAGTTTCAACTTTCCGAAACTTAACCATGGTAAACTATTCTGTAAACCCTTAATCCCATCGGTAAATACATAACTTAAATTAGTGGCTGGGTAAAAATAAGAATTAGAGCCATTTGCCAATGTACTCGACCAGTCGTTACGCGCTGTAGCTTCTAAAAAGAGATAATTTTTGTAAGAAAGGTTTAAAAAACTATAAGCAGAATTTATCTTTTTGGTGTACTTTGTTTCCTCAGGCTGCGGAACAGGGTTTGAACCATTATTTAAAGCAAAAACAAATGGTTTTACTAAACTGCCATCTGTCCGGTTACTCGAAACATAATCATTGCGGTAATAACTTTCTACTCCAGCGGTTAAACTTGCATTAATCTCTTTGCCGAAAAGATTGTCTTTATGTAAACGGGCGAAAGCCTGTAGGTTGGTTGACAAGTTTTTGGCTTGTGCCAATTTATAAGCACCATTTGCCTGTCCTAACACATCGGTAGGATAATTTTTCACAGTGGTTACATCATTCGAATTGTCTACCCCACCTTGTGCGGTTACATTTAAGAAGTCAGTTAAATCGGCCATTACCTTCATCCCCCCGGTAAGCCCGTTGCGGTTAAAAAGCGTGTTATTGTTATTGATATTCCAATACTGGTTAGCTAAATAACTTCCGCTGTAAGGATAAGCAGGCGAACCTGCAGGGAAATTACTTGGGGTAAGTACATCCTTCCGCGAATTATTAGGTCCATAGGTATTGTCGAAATCTACGTAAGGATTATAATCTCTTGGCATGGAATAAATTACCCCACCTAAGTAACCCGAACCAACAGTTGGGGCATTTAAACGGGTAAAGTTTACATAACTTGCCGTAACTTCTGCACTTACTTTTTTAGAAACCTTAAGTGTAGAACCTAAGTTAAAAACATTCGATTGTATATTACTATTTAGAATATTGGCTTTGGTGTCATTTCGTGTATAAGAAATGCGTCCGGTAGCATTATCATTACCGCCAGAAATGGCCACGTTATGACTTACTACAGAACCATCAGGAAAAAATGCTTTCCAGTTATCTGGCTGCGCAGAATATGGTCGTAAAACCCCATCATAGTTTAATATGGGTAGATTATCGAATCTCGGGCCCCAGGATTGACTACCCGGATAACTAAAGTAGGCATCAGTTGCTTTACCGTTTGGATAAGGAACCGTACCGAAAGAGTTACTTAAATACTCTCCCGCTGCAGTGTAATTATTTCCAATTTGATAACGCTGGCCTGCGGCATTAACGGGGAACATTTTACTGTTATCCGCCGTTAACATAGAGGCTACTCCACCTTGCCCGTATTCGTTTTGAAAATTTTGAAGTTCGTAAGGATTTGTATGTCTGTAAGAGTAATTGTAATCTATTCCAAGTCCGGGACGGTTACTCCCTTTTTTGCGTGTGATCAAAATAACACCATTACCACCCCTTGCACCATATAATGCCGCTGCAGCCGGGCCCTTTAGTACTGTAATACTTTCAATGTCATCTTGATTAATGAAGTTCATTCCAGTACCCCAATCGTTGTTTGAAGAAACATCAGCACCTGTGTTAGCAGCAACAGATGAAGTATTATTACCGTTCACATTGGCCGGGTCGTTATTAATCGCCACACCATCCACAATAATTAAAGCCCTGTTATCACCAGTTAAAGAGGTATTTCCACGGACTACAATCCTTGATGAGCCTCCTTCTACTCCACCGCCTGATTGTGAAATCTGTAAACCAGCAACCTTACCCATTAAACCCTGCGCAATAGTAGGCGCCTGACCAATGGTTAAGTCTTTTCCGGATACTTCCTGCGTAGAGTAGCCAAGTGCTCTTTTTTCCTTTTTAATTCCAAATGCTGTAGTTACCTGAACTTCATCCAAACTATTAGCAGATGATTCTAGTTTAATATTTACAGTGCTAGATGCTCCTACTGTGATTTCTTTAGAGATATAACCAACAGACCTAAAAACAAGGATATTTCCTTCTGCTGCTGAAATAGAAAATTTACCACCTGCATCGGTTTGAGTGGCTTTGGTTGTTCCTTTGATAGCGACACTTACACCTGGTAAGGGCCCTGATGCTTCCACCACCGTACCGGTAATGGTTTTTTGCGCAAAAGCAGTTATTGTTAAAAAGCTTAACAATAAAATACTTAAGCACCTTAAGTATATTCTTTTCATAAATTGGTTTAGTTTAGGATTAGTTAAAAGTGGTTCATAACTTGATTTAGTGGGTTTGCTTTATTTTGCCATGTATTATCAGTTTAGTTAAAAAATATATCCTATTATTTTTAAGGTTTAGCTATTCAAACAGGCTACTTTCTACCGTTAAACTGGCAGCAGCAAGTAATTCGGCCTCATCGGTTAGTTTAGAAAGTTTAATTTCGGTTTGCTCCGCAATCCGCGGTATGCAAAATTCGTTAATGGCCTGCTGTATTGGCGGCAACAACATTTTACCCGCTTTTGCACCTCTTCCACTCAGCACAATAGATTCAGGATTTAATAAATGGATCAACGTTGATATTCCTTTTCCCAACTGGAAAATGGCTTTTGCCAGTATCGATATAGCTACCGGATCCTGTTTGCTTACTGCAGTTAAAAAGTGTTCGGCAGGATGTTTGCTTTTATCCGTAAATAATTTTGTCATGCTCGATTCGGCACCACCGGCAATTGCCTCCTGAGCCTTTCTGGCCATCACGAGTAATGAAGTATCTACCTCTAAACACCCTCTTCTACCGCAGGAACAAAGATTGTCGCTATCAGATAGTGGGATATGACTAAATTCGCCAGCACTACCACTACTACCCCGGTATAATTTTCCATTAATAATCATTCCCAACCCGGTTCCCCAACCAATATTAACCACCATTACATCTTTCAAATCAATGGCTACACCAAAATTCAGTTCGGCAAGTGCAATTAAACTAGAGTCGTTATCAATATGCACCTGCAGGTTGATATGCTGCGAAAGGTAGCGTTGTAGCGTTGTATCTTCATTTACCTTTAAAAAAGAATGGTTAATCCCTTCATCTGCATTCACAAAGCCTGGCATACCGATGCCAACGCCTAAAATATCTTCTCTTTTGATTTTAGATTGATCTATACATTTATTGATAAAATTAACCAAATCAGTAATACTGATATTTTTAGAAGACATTTCGAATTCCAGCGATTGAACAGGAATTACCATTTTACGGGTAAGATCATAAATTGTTAATCTCGAGGTAAGCTGATCCATTGCTATGGCCACAATATATTTCTTCAGGTTTGGATTTATTAAAAACATTGCAGCCCTTCTTCCACCGGTAGATGGAGCCAGGCCCTGTTCCAAAACATAGCCTTCAGTTATTAAGTTATTTACAGTGGAAGTAACCAATGGTAAACTTTTTTTTGTTAGCTTACTTAAATCAGTGAGTGATAATGCTTTCTTATAATATAAATGTTTGATGATATCGGCGCGCAGCCTTTGTCCCTTCTCAATTATTACTGACATGTTTGGATGATTTTAAACAAACTTAATAATTTATTTTGTAAGCATCCATATACTTTATAATAATTTAAATAAGTAATTTAACTTCCTGAATATGGCATCGAAAAACAAATTATTTGGGTTTAACAAGATTATAGGTTTTGCCCAATTGAACAAAACCTATATGATTTACAACACTTTAACGACCTTGCAAATAAACAGAATGCCGTATGTAACCCTGTTTATCTTTAAAAACAGCAGTTGGAACATCAATTTTAAAAGTATGATTACCAGCTGTTAAATTGCCAAGACTAATTTCCCGTATCGGAATTATATCCCCAGGGCACCAGTTGCTCCATGAAGACCATGATGAAGCAGTTTTGGGAGTAAGGCCATAAATACTATTACCCTGAGTATTGTACTGGCGATAAGGTTCACATGATTTTCCTCCTGGTTTATATGTCAGCTTAAGAACATTATCAAAATAGATATTATGGTCTCTACGGATATATTCTTCTCCTCCAGGGTTGGCACCGTGTGCAGAAGTAATGAGGTAAAGCCTGGCATCGGTAATTGCTGAGGGCAGATTAATGGTATATGTTTTTTTACTACTTCCTATCTGATCTGTATTGTTTGCTGTAAAGTTATCCAAATCTTTTTCAGTTGCTATCTGGATCATCTGTACGACTGTTGTAGGATCAACTCCACCAGATTTATTGATGAACTCAATTGTACCATAAAATGTCTCATTATGTCCGGCACATCCGCTTATTTCTTTTTGGGCTGCATAAGGCACTCCAAACAAATTGAACACGACATAAATATCATAAGTAGCAAGCACATTTGCATCTCTTAATAAATTGGCAACATTATTTACGCTAAAGAGGTAGGGTGCAATATTTGGCGTTTTGTTCTTATCCATAAATGGCGTAATAAAACGGCCTACTTCGATGTGTTTGCCAATATTCTCGCTAAATGCCGAATTTTTGGGAATAAAACTCAGGCCTACAGACCCAATCCTATCATAATTATCGCAATATGGCGTAACGCTTACTTTGATATCTAAGCTGTTAGATAATTTAGAAAGATCTGCAACACTTAACTTTTTAACGTATTTGGAGTTCGATATACGTGTAACCTCTGCAGGCACAGGCCCAGTTACCGTTGCGGCGTAACCATCATAAAATAAAATCTGGTCAAATACCTTAAAAGTATTGGGCGCTGCCGCTGGTGTATTGGCCAGGCTTAATGCGCCATTCTTAAAAAGTGATATTTGTTCGCTCGAAAGCTGCTCACTTTCATTTCTTTTACATGAGGCAAGTAATAGTATTACTGCCGAAAAGATTAACATACTTTTTTTCATAGTTGGTAAATTTAGGTTAGAAAATTAGTTCGCATATGTTTTGACAAAACCATAATAACATGATAGCCAATACATAAGCATAAACTAAAGTAACAAAAATAAATCAACTTTATAATTTTTTTAAAAAGAAATAAATTCTTAATAAAAATATATTTAAGATCAATTACTCATAATTATTTCTGAAAAGAGAAGTTAAAGCCTTTCAGGATGAAAAAGACAGTGTTTGATCTAATTATCTCAAACAAATGAATTATGATTGATTAAGCGGATCAGGGAGGTGTTTGCATATCTAGTACTTTATTTTCATCCCCATCTTCGTATTTTAAGAATACTAAAAGCATGGTTAACATCTCGTCTGTTGATTTCATGTCATTAGCTGAAAAAACCATTTTCGGAGGGTTATTTGGATTATTGGGATTGTTTTTTGTGTTGTCATAAGTACCTTCAATGGTTAGAACTGATCCTTTAGGTACTTTGATCAACTTTTTGAAACGGTAAATTTCCTGCCACCTAAAATCCCATGAAGGAATTGATACCAGCTTGATTGTATCTCCAGCAGCAGTAACGGCATAAGATTTAAAGTCTTTACCTAAGAGGTGCATGTGCGGCCAGATATAAAGCAGTGACTGATCTTGTGGCGTTAAGATTTTAAGATTAAATTTTTTCACAGAATCAGCCTGGATCATAAAATAAGGATCGATCGAGCTCTCTCCTACACCACCAGAACCTAAACTAACTACATTTACTACCCGTTTAACTGGTGTATCTTTAAAAAAGAAATTAATGCCCGAAATATCTTCTTCATTTTTTGCAACAGGTGCATAATGAATGGTAAGCAAAATAACACCACGCTTTGGCATTACCCAACCTAAATCAGCCGGATATGATTCGAACGAAGTGCCCGGAATCCATCCCCCATAATAAGTCATATCCTTTTTAAACGGAAGGTACTGATCGTAATTTGTCCTCGAATCTTCGGTTAGGTTCACGAAATCGGCCGCCTGTTTAGTATCGATATCATCGGCTACGGGGTGTATAGCAAAATTAGCATGATGGATAATTTTTTTATTGGTAGAAACAAATTCTATAGCAGCTACATTTTTAGCCGAAGCCATTTCGAAAGGGATCTTAAAAACGATAAAACGCTCCTCGTTATCGCCTTTCACCTCAAATGGTTTGCTAACCTTTACGGTCATATCTGGTTTTCTTACATATTGTGTTCCCGGAATAAGTTGATCTATAACCGCTTCTTTTTCCTTATTTATCCCTTCTGGTGCATTATTATCTATCCAATTTATAATTGTTTTCTTTTCACGATCACTTAAAGAACGATCATTCGCGAACATGCGGTAATGATTATCTGGTTTCCAGGGTGGCATAAATCCTGAGGATACCACATCCCTTATAAATGATGTTCTTTTAGCAACATCAGCATAAGTTAATAAAGAAAACGGACCTGCTTCGCCCGGACGATGGCAAGGTGCACATTTACTGCGGATTATTGGTGCAATGTGCTCATAATAAGTGATTTTTTGACTGTACGAATTCTCAAAAAAACAACAAAATAAGAGAACAGTAATGATTTTATTAAGCATACTAAAGATCGTTAATGAGACAGCCTAAGGGGGCGGTTTCCATGTATTTATAGCTAGTTATTTTTATTTGATCAAGGGCATCATCCAAATAATGATCGGTAATCACTTTTCTTTTTACACCAAGTTTTGCTTGCCAGTTATCTATTAACCCTCTATACCTTAGGTTTCCCTTTTCATCTATCACAATTGCTTCCGGCGTAACTTTAGCCTTCAGCACTTTTGTTAATGTTTTATTCTTATCTAAATAAATATCAAAGACAGCTTTATAGTCTTCAGCAAATTGCCTGATATCTGGTAGCGTATAACTTTTCCCGGGCACAACTCCTACAATATTTACCTGAGGATACTTTTTAACTAATTCATTTAATGTAAGCATGTAATTTTTGCAGAGAGGGCATTCTGGCGATATAAATATAAATGCAGTATTCGTTTTTAATACAATCGTTGTTTTACCATTTAAATTAACAATATTGCTAGTTTTAATTTGCTCCCAAAGCAATTTATTGGGTAAGGCAACCTGTCCGAAAGAACTTGTTTGAGCACAAAAAACTATTAAAACTAAGGTTATAAGTAATTTCATAATACAAAAAGAACTCCTAAATTACATTAGGAGTTCTTTTAATTTATATAAATATATTTTTATTTTTTGTCCCACCAAACTCTGCCGGTGATATCACTTGGTCCTTGACCGAAATCAGGATCAGCCTGCATTAATTTGTAAGCATCAACAATATTCTGGTAGTTTAAATTGGTTGGTGCAGGGAATGGCAAACTTGCTCTTCTTGGAATAACCTGTTCTGTTCCACTAGCCATTATTTTCTCTAACTTAAGTACAGTAGTTGAATTAGGCATGCCTGTTCTTTTATAAATAGCCCACGCTTCGTTAGGCTGCTTAAAGAAGTTTAAATAAGCTTGCCCGATAATTTGATCTAAGCCTTTGCTCGCATCATACTTGATATCGGTTTTAGCCATATAAGTGGTTATTTCTGAAGCTGTGAGCGGAACATAACTTAAATTACCACCTCTATCAACGATTTTTGCCTTATTGGCCAAATCATCATAAAAAGATATTGAAGCGGCAACTCCTTTATTATACCAATCTTCGGCCGATTCTGTTGTAACAGTTCTAGCAGCTAATTCTGCACGCATGAAACAAACATCAGCATAAGTAATTAATGGAAACATATTTATTCCGGTACCTCCGTTTTCACCGGCAGCAAATAACCGTGGTTGAAGCAAAGATAGAGAATCCATGGTTTGATTTACATTTTGACCAGTGTTGCTTACTACCGAAATAGTAATGTTATTAAAGAAGTTTGCAAATGCCGGACTTGATGAAACATCAGGACTTGAAGGAACACCATAAAATCTTCTGGTATCAAAAACCGCATTAGCAGGAATTTTATTTTGGGCTTTTGCAGCATCGAAATTTGCCTGACTAAATAAGTTTTCCTGATAAAAGAAACGGATCCGAGGGTCTGAATTGGTGTACATAAAGTCTACCACTTGTTTTGGAGCCCTTAAATTTGCTGCAGACCAATCGCCTCCATCAGCATAAGTTGCATTGGCCTTAAAAACCCAACCATCAGCAGCACTATTAATTAAACCACCCGGCGCAGCAAGTATTTCTAAAACTTTTGTTTTCATTTTGGCAGCATCTCTTTTCATTAATCTCATTGCCATACGTAAACGTGTAGAATTGGCTACTTTAATCCATTTATCAACAGCACCCTGATAAAACAAATCGTTTGTACCTAACGAAGTCTGTGCAACCGATTGTGGTGTACTTAGCACAGTTACCGAATTTTTAAGCTGGGCATCCAATAAATCGAATAAAGCTTGTTGTGTATCATACTTTGGAGTTTCTGTTCCCCCATATCTCACCATGTTGGCTTCCGTATATGGAATGCTACCAGTTACATCAGATACATAAAAAGCATAGTATGCTTTAACTATTCTTGCGATTTCTGTTTGATAAACCCTTTTTGCCTGTTCATCAGCTGGTAATTTTTTGATCAGCTGTTCCATATCCGTCAAGTTACCTCCTACTCTTGGATAAAAAGTACCATACCTAACATTCCTGAAGTTGGCGGCATCAGATATAAAAGTAACACTGTTTCCATTTAAAGGGGTGGTCATTTGCATCCAGGGCATAATGGCCCTAAAATTATCATAGTACCATTCGAATCGATCAGCATTCATGTTCGCAATGGAGTTCATAAACTGCTGTTCCGGAGTGATCACATCCAGTTTTAAAGGATCAGTATTCAGTTCTACAAACTGATCTTTTTTACATGATGATATTGAAATCCCTACCAAAGCTACTAGCAAGAGGGCTATCTTATTTGTCGTTTTCATTCTTTAATTTCTTTAACTGTAAATTACTATAAGGCTGCTCTTACTGAGAATGCAAATGTACGTACATACGGCATACCACCATATTCGGCGAAAGAACCGGCACTATTACTAAATAAACCTTCAGGATTTAAATGGTCAGGCAGACTATTATAGATATAGAATAAATTCCTTGCCGTTACCCCAAGATTAACCTGTTTAAAATTAATTTTATCGGTAATTCTTTTTGGCACAGTATAACCTAAAGAAACTTCTCTTAGCGCAACCCAGCTATTTTCGAAGGTCGAGTATTCCCTGATACCAGTAGACCATTGGGTTAACCTGGCATAATAAATTCTCGCACTAACTGGCTGTATTAATCCTTTATCTACCGCCTGTTGGAAGGTTAAACCACCAACATTAACATTATTTAATAAAGTTCCTTTAGCAAAAACCCCTTCTGGAATAATACCATCATTGGCAATAACATTGCCTTGGGCATCTTTTCTTGGTAAACCACCAAAATCAGCCGAACGGCCAAACAAAGTACTTTCGAATGCACCAAAATTGGTTCCGTATTGATGAGTACCCGAAGCCAGTAAACCACCCACTTTAGCATCGATCTGGAAACCCAAATTAAAATTCTTATAACGAATGTTATTGATAGAACTTGCATTAAATTTCTCCATCATACTACCTAAGTTTTTATTACCCTGCCCCGCATCGCTACTTCTGAAATAACTACCATTGGCTTTTAACAATTTTTGACCATTATTAGGATCATCGATATTATTACCCTGTGCATCGGTGGCCTGATAAGTAGCATAACCGTAACCAGTGTAAATGCTACCATATTCCTGACCAGCAACAGCAACAGATGTCATATCAGCACCAAAAGCGTAACCTAAAGTATATGAATCTACACCAGGTGCAAGTGAAATAATTTTATTTCTATTTCTTGCAAAATTGATGGTAGAAGTCCACTCAAAATCCTTAGTTCTGATTGGCACACCTGTTAATAAAATTTCGATACCCTTATTTTGGATATTACCTGCATTAAATAATTTCTTTTGAACACCTGATTCAGTAGGTAGTGCTAAAGACAAAATTTGATTTGTTGTATTCTTTTTATAGAATGAAAAATCAACGCCTAAACGATCATTAAAAAACCTTAATTCAGTACCCAATTCAAATTCTTTTGTTAATTCATTTTTTAGGGCCTGATTTCCTAAAGTATAATCTGCATAGCCATATCTTGGCATCTGTTTTCCAGTCTCATCAGTGTAAGTACCTAAAAACTGATATTTCCCTGCACTGGTCATAAATGGCGATGTTCCCATACCAGTATAACCAAAATTGGCTCTTAATTTACCATAAGAGAGGAAATCAAAAGCAGGTTTATTCTTTAATGATTCAGAGAATACATACGCTAAACCTACTGAAGGATAAGTATAACTGTAGTCACCATGGCCGTCAGGATAAGTTAATGTAGATGACCAATCGTTTCTTGCACTGAAGTTTAAGGTAAGCATATTTTTATAGGTCAGATCGCCATAAGCATATACTGCATCCGTTCTTTGGCTACCATCTGTGCTATTTTCTGTAATCGCATTATTTACAGAATTACCTAAAAAGAATTTTCCGGGATCCTTTAAACCACCGTCGGTTCTCGTCTTAGTATACTTATTTCCAAAGTCTCTGGCTGTTTCAGCACCGATACTCATGTTAAAATCAAAATCCTGACCAAATTTCTTATTACCGTTTAATAAAAACTGTAGTCTGCTACTTTTTTGATTTGATTGACTTAGTGCATATTCGCCACCTGTAAAACCAACACCGTTACCTATATTTTTTGTTTCCCCATTGGTATTAACCTGGTTTAACGTTCCCCTAACCAATGCATTTAACCAGGGTGTAATGTTGGCTTTAACATCTACATTTCCCCTGAAAATGTTTTCACGTTGCCTAACATTTTTTTCGTAGATACCAAACCACAAACCAGATAAACCATAAGGATCGTCGTTACCAGTTAATTGTCCACCTCTAACCGGATCTAGATAATGATCTTTCCAATAATTGGTATCGTAACTTCTTGGAGTACCATATACAAGTGCGAACAAAGGATTGTCATTATTCGATTGACTTACCGGGTTATAACTATTACTGATGGTATAGTTAACACCAGCGTTAATTTCGAAGATTTTACCAAATTTACGCGATCCTCTAAAATCAATCGCATCACGATCGAATTTATTGTTTGGAAGAATACCTGTGCTGTATAACTTTGAATAAGATAACCTGAATGTTCCATTTTCATCTCCACCCTGAAATGCCAAATTTGAATTGCTATAGTTACCTAATTTATAGGCATCCAACAGGTTATTCGGCTGAGCATTCCAATTGATCATTCTGCCATCTATATCCTTTACCAGGCTACCATCAAACCGAGGCCCAAAGCTCCAGAAATAATTAGGACCATCTACTGCAGGCGTACCTGATGCATCTTTTGTAAAAGTTGGGTTAATACCCGCACCAAATTCGTTCTGTAAATCCATAGTACGGTAGGCTTGCTCAATGGTTTGGGTATGCGAAAAAGAGATACCTAAACCCTGGCCGCCTTTACCTTTTTTAGATGTAATTAAGAGTACTCCGTTTTGAGCTCTTGAGCCATAAAGTGAACTTGCCGCAGCACCTTTCAAAACAGTGATACTTTCATAATCATCAGCGTTAAGGTTTTTCATAATGTTACCAAAATCCTGAGGTGCATTTCCATAAGAATCTGCACCAGTAACGCCAGGCTGAATAAGCACTCCATCAATAACAACCAATGGCTGTGTATTCGGACTTAAAGAGGAGTTACCTCTGATTCTGATCCTAGAAGAAGACTGAGGACCACCGGCCCCCTGATTGATCATCACACCAGCAACCTTACCTTGCAAAGCGTTTACAATGTTCTGCTCGTTAGCTCTTACCAGATCTTCACCTTTCACTTCCTGGATTGAATAACTTAACTTTCTGGTTTGTTGTTTTACGCCAAAACCTGTTGTTACCGTAACCTCCTCAAGTGATTTTGAGTCTTCTTTTAATGAAATGCTGAAATTTTTGTTGTTACCAACCGGCATTTCTTGACGCAAGAAACCAACGGCAGAGAAAACAAGTGTTTCGTTACTGGAAGCGCTGATGCTAAATTTACCATTTCCATCAGTTTGTGTGGCTTTTTGAGTGCCCTTTACAGAAACGTTCGCTCCAGGCAGCGGCCCTGACGAATCCTTTACGGTTCCTGTAATAATAGTTTGTGCATGAGCTGCAATTGCAAAAAACGTAAGCAAAAGCATACTCAAACATTTAAAGTACATTTTCTTCATGTTTGAAATATTAGTTAAATAAATTGTTTGGGTTTGTTGGTTTTTGGATTTTCTGATTTTGGACGATTTAAGATTTATATAATAAAATTAGACACCATAAATGACCTCCGATTTATTTTACTAAATCGATTTAAAATGCAACTAAGTCATTTAAAGGCATATCTGTTTAACAGCTACGCTATAATACCTGATGATTGTATTGGATGATTGGCTTCATAAATTATAGGGGTTTGATTAGTTATAACAAACTTAATAAAAAAACACAAAACCACACTATTCTTTTTAATTTTTTTAAAAAGGTGATTTTGGCATAAAAAAGGCCTGCATAAGCAAGCCTTTTTTAAATATTTTATGAACGGATTGACTAATGAATCCCCATAAACAACCTGCTCCACCTTATTTTATGTAAGAAGGATGCGGTGCTGTCCCAGCTCATCCAAACGAACAGGGCTTTACCCACAATATGGTCTTCAGGTACAAAACCCCAATAGCGCGAATCTGCAGAGTTATGACGGTTATCGCCCATCATCCAATAATAATCCATTTTAAAGGTATAGGTGGTAGCTGGTTTATCATTAATATACCAAACACCTGCTTTTTGTTCTACTTTGTTTCCTTCGTAAGTTCTGATGGCCCTGTAATAAAGCGGCATGGTAGTGCTATCAATTTTAACTGTCCATCCTTTTGAAGGGATTTTAATCGGACCAAAGTTATCCCTGTTCCACGCCCTGTTCGGATCGTTAGGAAAAACACCGCCTTGTACAGGTCCCGGAGCATCAGGACTTAAAGTTACCGATTTTACGAAATCGAAGGTTTTCAGTTTTTCTACAATTTCTGGCGAAGCATCAACAATATAGGTATTGGTGGCAACTGCAGGCGAATTCCCTAAGTTCAGGTTAAATTCATCAAGTGCAGCGTAGTTAAAATCCATGGTTTTAAACTCGATGCGGTAAGGCATCATCCCGGTATTTTTTAAGGGCTCGTTTTTACCGTTTACATTGGCAATACCATTGCTCATCGAAATTACATCGCCAGGAATACCGATACAACGTTTAATAAAGTTTTCACGCTTATCAACCGGACGATCGATTATCGTAAAAGTGCTCCTCACCTGCTGACGGCCTAAGCTTCGTTCTAATGCATAATAACTTTCTGCCTGATTTTCGACTGCAACGGTATCTCCTTCAGGGAAGTTGAATACCACTACATCATTTCTTTTGATTTTAGATAAACCCGGTAAGCGATGGTATTTCCATTGTACGCCATCCCAATAAGCTTTGGTAGAAGTAGTTAAAGGCATGGTGTGGTGTGCAAAAGGAAAAGCAACGGGTGTCATCGGGATACGGGCACCATAGTTTACTTTACTTACAAAAAGAAAATCACCGATCAGTAACGATCTTTCCATGGAGCCAGACGGAATAGTATAAGCTTCTATAAAGAAAACGCGGATAATGGTTGCGGCTACAACTGCAAAAACAATGGCATCTACCCACTCGCGGGTTTTAGATTTTTTCTTTTTTGTGGCATCCTTTTTTCTCTGCCAGAATTTGTAATTCATATATCTTAATTTTGGTCCGCGATCAACTTAATCGGCTACCCCCCTGGTATCTTAATTGGTTAATTGTATAAACTGGTTAATCGGTTAACTGAAAACTACCAACTGTTAACTGAAAAAGTCTCTTATTCAAAAATATCGGTAATGTTAAAAAAACCTTTTTTATCTTTTACCCACTCTGCTGCCACTACTGCACCTAAAGCAAAACCTGCCCTGTTGTGTGCGGTATGTTTAATTTCAATCTCATCCACTTCGCTACTGTAAATTACAGTATGTGTACCCGGGATATTTTCGATCCTGTGCGATTCGATCAGCAACTGCTCAGCTTTCGGAAACAGTTCAACATCTGTTCCCACCACCTCATTTAACCATTCCTGTTTTCTATCCAGGTTATCTACAATGCCTTCGGCCAGGGTAATGGCTGTACCGCTTGGTGCATCGAGCTTTTGAGTATGGTGAATTTCTTCTACCTGCACCTCGTAAGCCGGATAATTATTCATCAGTTTGGCCAAAGTTTGGTTCAACTTAAAAAATAAATTAACGCCGATACTAAAGTTAGACCCATAAAGCAATGTATTGTTACTGTTGCTGCAATCATCTTTTACTTCCTGCAGTTTACCATACCAACCAGTGGTACCTACTACTACCGGAACATTGGCATCAAAACAGGCATCAATATTTTTCAGCACTGAATCAGGCGTGCTGAAATCAATTGCTACATCTGCCGATTTTAAATTTTGCCTGGTTAAATCTTCCTGATTATCAACTGTGATTTTTAAAACGACTTCGTGACCGCGTTCAAGGGCAAATTTCTCAATAATCTGACCCATTTTGCCGTAACCTAAAAGCGCAATTTTCATTTCTTTATATTTATTTTCTTTTTTGTAATTGATTTAAACCTTTAATGGTTTAAAGGTAATAAAAGCATTAAGATTTCATATTGATCAGCAGAAATCATTTATTTTATTACATTAAAAAGTGAGGGAGAGCTTTAACGCGGGCGTTGCATTGAAACCATACATGGTATCAGAACCGATTACCGATGGCATTACCTTAAATGAAAGGTTGTTATCGATATTGAAAAAGTGCAAACGTGCAGCTACATAAGCATCGATAATATTGGCTGCATATAGTAGTCCGTAAGAAAAGTAAACAATCTGCGAATTCCGCTTATACAAACTTTTCCCATCCAGGATACCCTGATTGGTATATTGTGTTAAATCTAACTTTTTGCCGGGATTTTGCTCACGGTATTGTGCTTCTGCCAAAAAGCGGCTATAATTTTTCCTGCTATCCATAAGGGATAAAGTAAGTGCTGTGGCACCACCATAAATGGCTACAATTTTTCCACCGGTATACAGTTTCTGAAATACCTGATTTTTGCCTGCCCGTGTACCATAACCATCGCTCAATAGCTGGATATTATACAACTGTCCCCAACCTGGTATCAGCATCGATCTAAAAACAGCTTTCCTACCGGCAACTTTACCGGGATTTACATATTTAGCTTTTAAAGAGTCCTTTCTGGTTAAAGGCTTCCTGGCCGTGTCTAAAGATTTGGTCAGTTTTACTTTTGAAGTATCAGCAGGTTTTAATACCGTATCCTTCACCTGCGCCGAGGCAAGGTTTACCATAAAAAATGTAAATAGAGAAATCAGTATTAAAAGCTTAGTCCTTTGCATTACCAGTCTAATAACTCTAAAATTCTATTCAGGTCATCATCGCTCATAAAGGGGATTTCGATCGCCCCTTTACCATTCTGGCTTACTTTTAACTTTACGCGGGTTGCAAATTTAGAGGCCAGATCGTCCTGCAGTTTCTGATACTGGAAAGAAACTGCTCTTTCTTTTTGCTTCTCGCTTGCAGGTAAAGGAATATGCTGCAAATTGCGCACAATTTCCTCTACTTTACGTACCGAAAGGTTTTTATCAAGAATTTCCTGGTGGATGTACAACTGTTTATCAACGCCATCAACATTAATCAAAGCCCTTGCATGCCCCATGCTGATTTTCTGATCGCGGATTGAAGCCTGTATAGCAGGCGGAAGTTTTAACAAACGTAAATAATTGGTAACCGTTGTCCGGTTTTTACCAACACGTTCGCCCAATTGTTCCTGTTTCAAACCTACTTCATCAATCATCCGCTGGAAACTCAAAGCCACTTCGATGGCATTTAAATTTTCGCGCTGAATGTTTTCGATCAATGCCATTTCCAACATCTGTTGGTCGTTTGCACTGCGGATATAAGCCGGAATTTGTGTTAAACCAGCCAGTTTCGAAGCCCTGAACCTGCGTTCTCCCGAAATTAACTGGTATTTATTGGCGCCTAATTTCCTCACCGTAATCGGCTGGATCAGGCCCTGCACTTTTATCGAATCGGCCAGCTCGTTTAAAGCTACCTGGTCAAATTCGGTACGTGGCTGGTATGGATTGGTTTCAACTTCAGTTAAACTTACGTGACTGATATTGCCAATCTGCTCGGTTTCGCTCACAGCATTTACCTGCTGTTTCGGCGGATGAGAAGATTCGCTATCATCTAAAAGCGCACTTAACCCTCTTCCTAAACCTGTTTTTCGCTGAAAAGATGTCATCTATAATTTATAAAGTTGCTGTTCCAATGTTTTCTTCTTCCCTTAACAAACCGTTTTTCTTTACAATTTCGCGGGCAAGGTTAAGGTAGTTAATTGCCCCTTTACAGTTCGCATCGTGCATAATTACCGAAACGCCATAACTTGGTGCTTCACTTAAACGGGTATTACGCTGAATAATGGTATCAAAAACCAGTTCGTTAAAATGTGTTTTCACCTCTTCTACCACCTGGTTCGATAAACGTAAACGCACATCGTACATGGTTAATAAAATACCTTCAATTTCTAAATCCGGGTTTAAGCGGTTCTGCACAATTTTAATGGTATTTAATAATTTACCCAAACCTTCTAAAGCGAAATATTCGCATTGTACCGGAATAATAACCGAATCTGCAGCGGTTAAAGCATTGATGGTAATTAAACCCAGGGATGGAGAACAATCGATGATAATAAAATCATACTGATCTTTTATTTTCTCCAAAACCGCTTTCATTTTATACTCACGGTTGTTCAGGTTAATCATCTCAATTTCTGCACCAACCAAATCAATGTGGGCAGGCAGTAAATCTAAATTTGGTGTATCTGTTTTCTGAATGGCCTGTAAAGGGTCAATATCATTAATAATACACTCATAAATACTATCTTTAATATTCCGGGGATCGAAACCGATACCTGAAGTCGAATTTGCCTGAGGATCAGCATCAACCAGTAAAGTTTTGTATTCTAGAACGGCCAAACTCGCAGCCAGGTTTATAGATGAAGTTGTTTTACCAACACCACCTTTTTGATTTGCTAATGCAATAATTTTGCTCATCGTATGTATCCGAAATTTACTTAACGTTTATTTGGGCTGTGTTATTTATGCGTTTAAATTGCCAAAAAGTTCTATTTTTGCCATGTTTACGGCCTTTTTCACAATCAGCTAAGATACAAACTATATGGCAATTTTAGCAAGAAGCGCATTTGGGTTTTACACATCTTATTAACAATTATCCATGATCACAATAATAGCCGCTACCAACAGGCCCAATAGCAATACGCTAAAAGTTGCCAAATATTACCAAAGGCAACTAAAAGAAAGAGGTGTTGATACCAATTTGTTCAGTTTGGAGCACCTGCCAATTGATGTGCTCAATACCGACATGTACGGTAAAAGATCGGAAGCTTTTCAGGAAATCCAGAACATGATTTACCAGACCGAAAAGTTTTTGTTCATCATGCCTGAGTATAACGGCAGTTATCCTGGCGTGCTAAAAGTGCTGATCGATGCCTGTAATTTCCCCGATAGTTTTTATGATAAAAAAGCTGCTTTAGTGGGCATTTCTTCTGGAAAATATGGCAATATCCGCGGTGTTGACCATTTTACAGGCGTTTGTCACTATATTCACCTCAACATTTTGCCGTTGCGCCTGCATATTCCAAATATTAAGGCCGAGTTAGATGCCGAGGGTAATTTCAATCATCCGGATACAATAAAATTTACCAGCGAGCAGATAGAAAAGTTTATCAACTTTTAATAAAACGGCTTATTTCTGAAGATCGTTAGGCCGTCCCATAGGGACGATTCTTTGGTAGCCAATTGCAAATTGGCGTTTTCGTTCCGTAGGAACGTTTGGTTTTTTACACATTAATATATCTACAGGCCGCGCCACCTAAACCCGATGGAAGCGACACGAAGTATAGCGTACAGCGGGATTACATTAACCCAAATGCTACGGAACCTGCTTTCCAAAAAAAATGCTAAAATCTGTTTTTGAAAAGCAAAACCTGTGTTTCATAGTAACGTTGGCCCTGTTTTCCGCTCATACGCCTGCAGGCCTTAGCCAAAGGGCAGGTATCCGCTTCAACCAGGTTTAAGGAACAAAAAACTGTGCTTACCCCCCCAGAAGCTTCTCTCAAAAGAAACTTCTTTCTGCACTCAGCAACCCTAAATCTTATTACAAGCCGCGTCACCTAAACCCGATGGAAGCGACACGAAGTACAGCGGGATTGCATTAACCCAAATGCTCCGGAACCTGCTTTCCAAAAAAAATGCTGGAATCTGTTTTTGAAAAGCAAAACCTGTGTTTCATAGTAACGTTGGTCCTGTTTTCCGCTCATACGCCTGCAGGCCTTAATCACAGGGCCGGTATCCGCTTCAAGCAGGTTTAAGGAACAAAAAACTGTGCGTAAAATCCCCAGAAGCTTCTCTCAAAAGATAAACTTCTTTCTGCACTCAGCAACCTCCAAATCTTATTACAAGTCGCGCCACCTAAACCTGATCGCCGTGGTTCCGATTTTTCATCGGAAAGAACGAAGAGCAGGACTGCATTACCCTAAAAGCTTCTAAACCTGCTTTCCAAAAAAAGAGAAAAAAGTTTAGTAAGTTTTTTTGTTTTGGAAAGCAAAACCTGTGTTCCATAGTAACGTTAGTCCTGTTTTCCGCTCATACGCCTGCAGGCCTTAGCCACAGGGCCGGTATCCGCTTCAACAAGGTTTAAGGAACAAAAAACAGTGCGTAAAATCCCCAGAAGCTTCTCTCAAAAGATAAACTTCTTTCTGCACTCAGCAACCCTAAATCTTATTACAGGCCCTGCCACCTAAACCTGATGGAAGCGACACGAAGTATAGCGTACAGCGGGATTGCATAAACCCAAATGCTACGGAACCTGCTTTCCAAAAAAAAATGCTAGAACTGTTTTTGAAAAGCAAAACCTGTGTTCCATAGTAACGTTAGTCCTGTTTTCCGCTCATACGCCTGCAGGCCTTAATCACAGGGCCGGTATCCGCTTCAACCAGGTTTAAGGAACAAAAACTGTACTTTTAAATTCAAAAACGAGAGTTCAAAATGGAAAAAACCCTTCCAAAATGAAAAGGTTTTTTTTAGCTTTTTTTCGATAAAAACGAAATAAATATCATATCTAATTTAAATACAACAATTTACAAACAAACCTGATTCACTGGCATAACAATTGGCTACTGCCCGATGAGATGATATTTATTTAACCTTTGTTATGTAATTTAGTTCATCAGGAAACAGATTTAATTATAAACTATTTTTACCACGAAAAGAAAGAAATTGCTTTGCGACCCTTCGCGAAAAACTTTGCTCCCTTTGCGGTTAAACTAAAACACCATGAAAATTAAAACCAAGCTCCGCCTCGGATTCGGGTTTCTCTTTATAATCGTATTATCCTTTGGATTGATCGCACTCTTTTATTTAAACGAGCTATCCGATAAATCGAAAGTGATCCTTAAAGACAACTACAAATCGCTGAAATATGTTGCTGTTATGCGCAATATCATCGATCAGCACTCTTTTCCGTTAAGTGGTAAACAACAGGCCACCTTTAGCGAAAACTTAAAAAACGAGGGTAAAAACATTACCGAACCAGGAGAAAAAGCCGCTTATCAGCAATTGGAAGAGGCTTTTAAAACACTGGGAAATCCGCAACCTGAAGCTATTAAAGCAAATCGCATTAAAGATTTACGCCTGGCGCTCAAAAATATAGAGCAGGTGAATATGAAAGCCATTTATGATAAAAATGAGCTGGCTAACGAAGCTTCATCAAGGGCGAACCTGTATATTATGATTGCTGCAACCTTAAGTTTTATCATTTTATTTACGTTTATCGTCAACTTTCCCGGTTTTGTGGCCAATCCGCTGGCCGAGTTTAGTGCTGCCATTAAACAGATCAGCAGAAAGAATTATAAACAACGCCTGCATTTTGAAAACGGCGATGAATTTACTGAACTGGCCGACTCGTTTAACGGCATGGTAGTTAAATTAAACGAATGGGAAAACAGCAATTTATCGAAGATCAAATCAGAAAAATCGCGTATCGAAGCCATTATTGCACAGATGCAGGATGCCATTATCGGTTTAAACGAAAAAGGCGAAGTGCTGTTTTTAAACCATCTGGCTGCAAAACTGATGAACCTGGATGAAGATAAAGTAATCGGACAGAATGTTGCAGAATTAATGCAGAAAAATGAGCTGTTAAAACGCATTATCAAACCTGAAACAAATGATAACACATTAAAAATATATGCAGATGACAAGGAATCTTATTTCCTTTTAGAAAACCGCGAAATCATTATTCCAAATTACGAAGAACAGGAAGAAAAAACATTAATTGCATCCTCAAAATCGGCCGGAAGTGTATATATATTGAAAAACATTACCCAGTTTAAAGAATTGGATGAGGCTAAAACAAACTTTATTGCAACGGTTTCGCATGAGTTAAAAACACCTTTATCATCTATCAAAATGAGTTTAAAACTGCTTAATGATGAACGTGTAGGTGCAATGAACGAAGAACAGCATGAGCTACTCAATCATATTAAAGAAGACAGCGACAGGCTTTTAAAAATAACCAGCGAGCTGCTCGATCTTTCTCAGGTTGAAACCGGCAACTTAAAACTCACTTTCGCCCTCACTAAACCTGAAGATATTGTACAATATGCTATTGATGCGGTTAAATTCCAGGCAGAGCAAAAATCCATCAACCTGGAACTAAACTGTGATAAAAATCTGCCCAATGTGAATGCCGACATCCAAAAAACAGCCTGGGTGCTGGTCAATTTTTTATCTAATGCATTGCGTTACAGTTCAGAGAAATCAAAAGTGGTCATCGATGTTTTTCAAAAAGATAAATTCATTGAGTTTTCAGTAAAAGATTTTGGAAAAGGGATTGATGAAAAATACCAAAAACGCCTGTTCGACCGGTATTTTCAGGTGCCTACAGATGGTCAGAACAAATCGGGATCTGGTTTGGGACTGGCTATTTCTAAAGATTTTATAGAAGCAGAACAGGGAAAAATATGGGTAGTAAGCGCTATCGGCGAAGGAAGTAAATTTTGTTTTAGTTTGCCTGTTGTAGAATAGATTCCTCATTTTTTTTACCACAGAGGACACCGAGTTTTGCACTGAGGTACACAGCATATAAAATAGATACAATAGTTGTGCGCTTAACTCGGTGTGCTCCGTGTCCTACCCTTTGTTTTCTCTGTGGTTAAACTGAAGATGATTGTGCCGTCAAACGCTCAGCGCCTTACGCTTACACAATATAAGGCTCCATTTCCTTATCAATACTTTTGCGTAATTCCATTAATTTAATGGCATAGCCATGCATCGCAATTTCTTTTTCTGTTTTTGGTTTGAAAGAGGGGATTGCTTTTGGTTGGCCATCATCATCAACGGCTACAAAAACAATAATACAGTGGGTGTTTTTCACAAAATCAGTTTGTCCAACGGGTTTAGAAAAGGCATCAACCGCAATGTGCATGCTGGTTTTACCGGTATAAATAATGCGGGCTTCCATTTTAACCAAGTGACCAATGTGCACCGGGTGAAAAAAGCGGATACCGCCCACATAAACGGTTACGCAATAACTTTGGCTCCATTGTAGTGCACAGGCAAAAGCAGCCTGGTCAATCCATTTCATCATCATACCACCATGCACTTTACCTCCATAGTTAACATCAGAAGGTTCGCTCAAAAATTGAAGTTCGATATGGTTTTTGGTTCTGGGCATGAGAATATGGCTTGATTTAAAGGTTTTGCTAAGATATTTAAAATATGGTATAATCGTGCTGTCAGATGTTACCATCTGACTGATATATAACTTTAGTGTCAGTTCCAACTGACACCACAGAATATTAACCACAGATAAAAAGGATAAACACAGATAGGGATTTGATCCGTGTTTATCTGTGTCTATCCGTGGCAAAAAAAAACAATAAAAAAGTCGTAGCGAGACGCTACGACTAATAAAGTGTCAGTTGGTAACAACTGACACCACATCTAAACTGCACAAAATTATTTCTGCATAATACTGATCGCATATCCCCCACCCGGCGCACAATATTGTGTCAATTTTGTTTTGCTCGTTACCTCCATTTTACGGATGGTATAGGCTTTCGGGTTGGTTTCATAATTGGCATCCTTTGCATCAGCATAAATGGTTGCTGTGTATTTTTTACCAGGATCCAGAAAACTGAAGTCGATTTTGGAAGTACGGGCTTCCTCATCATTGGTGCGACCTACAAACCAATTGTTTTTTCCTTTAGCTTTACGTGCAAAAGTGATGTAATCGCCAGGTTCTGCTTCTAAAACTTTGGTATCGTCCCAATCTACTGCCACATCTTTAATAAACTGGAAAGCATCCATATACTTGTTATAAGTTTCTGGTAAATCGGCAGCCATTTGCAGTGGACTATACATCGTAACATAAAGTGCCAGTTGACGCGCCAATGTGCTGTGTACAAAAGAAGTATTTTCAGGATTGTAAGCACTTACCCTGGTTTCGAAAATACCAGGAGTATAGTCCATCGGTCCGCCGATTAAACGGGTAAATGGCAAAATGGTGGTATGATCAGCATTGTTGCCGCCAAACGCTTCATATTCGGTTCCCCTTGCCGATTCGTTTCCAATCAAATTCGGGTAAGTACGTGCTAAACCTGTCGGGCGAACCGCCTCATGTGCATTCACCATAATTTTATATTCTGCTGCTTTTTGGATCGCATACAAATAATGGTTGTTTAACCACTGGCCATAGTGGTGCTCTCCCCTTGGGATCATATTACCTACATAACCACTTTTAACGGCATCGTAACCATTGGCTTTCATAAATTTGTAAGCCGTATCTAAATGGCGCTCATAATTACGTACCGACGAAGAAGTTTCGTGGTGCATAATCATTTTAATGCCCTTACTTGCCGCATAACGGTGCAATTCTTTTACATCAAAATCAGGGTAAGGGGTTACAAAATCAAACACATAATCTTTTGTTTTACCAAACCAATCTTCCCAGCCTTCGTTCCAGCCCTCAACCAAAACAGCATCTAAACCATTTTTAGCTGCAAAATCGATGTATTCTTTTACGTGAGCCGTATTTGCAGCATGTTTTCCATTGGGTTTCGTTTTGGCATAATCGGTTACACCCAATTGCACACTGGTTAAATCGTTATAGGCCCAGGTACTCTTTCCAGTGATCATTTCCCACCAAACTCCAACGTATTTTGTTGGTTTTATCCACGATACATCTTTGAATTTTGTAGGTTCGTTGAGGTTATAAGTAAGCTTTGAAGTTAAAATATCGCCAGCTTTATCGCTTACAATAATAGTACGCCATGGCGATAAACAAGGTGCCTGCATGTAACCTTTATCGCCAACGGCATCAGGTGTTAACCACGACTCCAAAACCATGTTTTTATCATCCAAATTTAGCGACATTAAAGAATAATTGATCAAAGCAGCTTCGTGGATGTTGATGTACAAACCATCTTTACTCTTCATCATCAAAGGTGTTTGCAATCCTGTTGGTGAAAAAGTAGTTTGCGATGCATTTGGTGTTACCGCAGCTTTCATCTTACTACGAACTTCTGATAAGTTTGAAGTCACCGTACTGTACTCCTGCGTATCATAATCGCCCGGAAGCCAGAATGCTTTATGATCGCCAGCCAATGCAAACTGGGTTTTTTCTTCTTTAATGACGAAATAATCTAAGTTTTTTTGTTCCGGGAATTCATACCTGAATCCCAAACCGTCGTTAAACAAACGCAAACGCACAATAATATAACGGTTAGTTTCTTTTTGCGTTAAGGTTACCGCCAGTTCATTATAATAGTTTACGATTTCTTTAACCTCGCCCCAAACAGGTTTCCAGGTTTCGTTAAAAGTGCTGGTTTTGGTATCGGTGATGGAGAAACCGTTCATTAAAGATTTTCCATCTTTAAGCTCCAGTCCCAGCTTGCTGGTTTTTATAACATCTTTTCCTTTGTACTTTAAGCTATAGGTTGGTACTCCTCCTTCAGCCAAAGCAAAGCTGGCTACCAGATTGCCATCCGGCGACTTCAAATCTTTTTCGGGAACGTTCCCGAAAACATCCCCGAAAAATAGCAAAGTGCATATTAAAGTAAGGATTTTAGAGCGGTTAAAGAATTGGTTAAGTTTCTTATTCATGTTATCATTTATTTATTATTATTACTATTTATATCACTTTGGAACTTGCAGGTTTTGTTTTTTCAACACTGAAAAGATATTCAATAAGTGAGATATCAATTGTATCTGTTCGGGTACTAATCCAGTCAAAAATTATTGTCCAGACCTCGCAGGTTTTAAAAACCTGCGAGGTCTAAATGAACCAATATTACTCTAAAAGCAACGCATCGTCGTCATCATCCGTTAAACTCAGCTGCACACTATCACTACCGGCAATGCCTTCTATCGAACCACGGATGTGCGTGGCGTTTAACAACACTTTTTCCAATTGTTTTTCACGGGCTTTCCATAAACGTTCCATGGCATCACGCTCCCTTTGGATGGATAACTTCATGCTCATAAAACCTTCACGGATTGCTTTCCACTGTTCTGAAAACTCCGCCCCCATCAGGTAATCGTAAAGCATGTGCATTTTATCACCACGGTTTTCCTGCGATTTCATCGCACTTGACAAACGCAAAATCCCATCGCGTAAAACATAGGCTACAGCATTTACCTCTTCGAAAGAACAGATCCAAACGCCATCACGCTGACCAAAACAATCCATACCTTTAGGGTAACATTGACTCACGATAACCGCTACATCAACACCCATGCTCCGCATGTCTTTTTTCAGTTTTTCGATCCAGTCGCCCCCAAAATCTTTGGTACGCTTACTTTCATAAATAATTTTGCCACACTCCTGTCCAAACTGGTTGCGTACCACCTGCACACAATCGGCCCCGCGAACGCCTTTACCCACTTCTTCAATTAAATCGAATGGAAAATTGCTTCGTAGTAATTCTTCTAAAATCAGTTCCTGTACTTCACCCTGCAACTGCATGCTACCCTGCTCGGCCTTGCGTTTCATTTCTTCGGCCAGCTTTTTCTGGTCGTCGAGTTGTTTTTCCAGTTCTTTTAAACGCAACTGGTGCTCAGTATCTTTAATACTGTTTTTTTCGGCTTCCTGCTTACGGATCTGCTCTACCAGTTCGTTACGCTGCTCCTGCATTTTACGATGAAAAGCCAGTTCCATTTCTTCCTCTTTCACTTTCAGGCTTTCCTCTCGACGTAGAAACTCCAGTTCCTTCTCACGCGCCAATCTTAATTTTTCGGCATTATCTTTAGCAGTACCTTCCAGCATCTGTAATTTTGTTTCAAAATCAGCAGCAATGCTTTTGCGCAGGTTTTCTTCCAGGTTATCTTTAAGCTTTGTTTTTTCTTCAGCCAGTTGTGTTTCGAAAGCCTTTTGTTGCTGCAGTTTTTCAGCATCTAAAGCCGCAACCTTATCCTGATATTCCTTATCCCGCTGCTTCGTAAAAGACAACATTTTTTCACGGAGCTCTTTTTTATAATCTTCGGCCATGGCTTCTTCCATCGGAAAAACATGGGCACAGTTGGGGCATTTTATTTCGGTAGGCATAAATTATTTTTTTACCGCTGCGAAATTGCGGTTTACAAAGATATTAAAGCTTTTTCAGGATTTGATAGGCAAGTTTTGCACCATTAATTAAAGCACTTTCGATCTTACTTCGTGCCCTACCGTCAAAATTTTACTCACCGGACATTTAGAAGCAATATCTTCCAGCCTGCTTTTTTGTTCTTCAGTAAGCTGTCCTGTACAGGTAATTTGTTCAAAAAATACCATTTCGCCATTTTCGGTATCGGTATTTACTTCTACCTCTATTTTATCAACCGGCCATTCCTTTCTATCTACATACATCCTTAAAGTGATGGCCACACACGATGCCAAAGAAGCCATTAACAAACCTTTTGGCGCAAAGCCTTTATGTGTTCCGCCCAATTCTATCGGCTCATCTACAATGATATCATGAGAACCATTACTTACCGAACACGCATAGTGCTCTTTATTTATTGTTGCTTTTACCATTTAACGGATATTTTAAAAAATTAAACTTACCAAATTTTATGCTTTGTTGTGATTTGATTGAGATTTTACGAAACATTATAAGATAGCATTTGTTCCTTTTAAAAATGCTACGTTATGAAATACAGAAAGTTAATCGGAAAATATTTAAAGCACGAAACAGATAACAGTGCAAAAATAGCGCTTGCCCTGGTGGCCGGTTTAGCCGCAGGTGCAGTGATCAGTATTTTATTTGCACCTGATAGCGGTGCAGGTACCCGTGGAAAAATTGCCGGTGGCGCCAGAAATCTTCGTTACGGATTTCAGGATAAATATAACCTTTTGAAAGAAAAGGTTTTTGGTGTAGAGGCCATTGAAGAAGATATTGTTGAACAAGAGATACCTCATTTTAAACACACTGTTACGAAGAAACGTAAATCGGATGTGAAAGAGATCCTGGAAAATGCGCATGAAAATGGTCAGGTGCAGGAAGGACAAGGATAAATATTTTAATAGAAAGGTCGTCATTCCCACCTATGTAGGAATGACGACCTTTTGATCGCTTCGTTTCCCCTTATCTTTTAAACAATTTCTTAGTTTTACCGGATAATAACTGCACATGTTTTTTATCCTCTCCAAAATCTTATTATTCCTCATCAAACCAATTATTTGGGTTTTTGTACTTTTAATTTTGGCGCTTCTAACCAGGCGTCCCCAAAAAAGGAGGAAATATTTAATTTTAAGCTTAGTCTTTTTCTTCTTCTTTTCGAATGGTTTTATTGTTGGCAAAATAATAAACAGTTATGAAGCCAGTTATCCTAAAACTCAGCAATACGATGTAGGCATTGTACTTGGAGGCTTTTCAGGTCTAAACAAGCGCAATAATGAAATTGCCTTTAATGGTGCTAGCGATCGGTTATTTCAGGCCATTGCCCTGTATAAAAAAGGTACTGTTAAACAGATTTTATTGAGTAGCGGAAGCGCAAACCTGATTAATAAAGAAGTAAAAGAAGCTGATTTAGCCTTAAAATATTTAAAGTTAATCGGCATTCCCGATTCGGCCATACTGATTGAGAACCAAAGTAGAAATACCTTAGAAAATGCACGGTATAGTTTAGCACAGATTGCAAAAAGGAATCCACAGGCAAAAGTTTTGGTAATTACAAGTGCCTGGCACATTCCGAGAGCAAAACTAATTTTCGACAGACAGACCAAACATAAAATTGAATATTATCCCACCAATTTTGCCGGAAATACAGCATTTGAATTAGGCGATTTCATCATCCCCAGCACATCAGCCCTGGGCGCATGGGAATTATTATTTAAAGAATGGATCGGTTTGCTTGTTGATCGTATAAGGGGTTAATTGGTTAAACGTTTAAATTGGTTAATCGATAATTAATACTTAGCTCTCCTCAAACCAAAAATCAACTATTTGATTTATAACAAACTACATACAAAAAATAAACATAACAGTTATATAGCAGTATTTTAAAATTTACATTTTAAGAATGTTTTTATATACATTTTTGTATATATTTATACCATAAAATCTATCTTAAAATCATGCTCACTAAAGAAAGACAAACACAAAAATTTTACTGGTTAAAGTACGAAATCAGTGCTATCCAATCTTTGATCCTGAATTCCCCAGGTATTGATCAATTTGTATTTTGCTATTTTTTCCCGGAAACAGATCGGCCAGCCAAGCCTTTACAGTTAATTGCTTACGGATATATGGCTGCGAGTAACCAGTACAGCAGTTATTTCGACAAACTCGAAGTTTACAACAACAGTGCTTTGGAGTTGAGTGGTCCGATTATTTTGAGTAATAACATTATTTCTTTGGCCAATATTCTATTATTGATTAATACGCCTGACGTTAATGGCGATAAGCCGGATTATTTGGTATTTATCCCGAATGTTAATCAAGGTCATGTTTTTTATAATGTTAAACGGTTTAAAAGGATTGATACAGGAGATGTTGAATTATTGCATGATAACGACCTCGATCCTATTGTTACCAACCCTTCTCCTCCAGCTACCATAAATTGATTGATTAACCTTTTTATCCCAAATGCTTAAAATATTCCAATTCATTGTTGATTGGTCTGAAGTATGGTCCTTATTAATCCCCATAGCTGTATTGCTATTAAAAAAACAACCGGTTGGCCTTAAACTGGTTGTTTTTTATGTATGGACAGCACTGATCATTAACCTCGCGATAGATATGGTATGGAAGTTCAGAACCATCCTGCCAGCAGCTTATAATTCTAACAATTTCCTTTATAACCTGCATTCGATTATCCGTTTTTACCTGTTCAGTGCTTTCTTTATCCACTTAAATCAGCCCTTTTTACTCATCCTAAAAAAAATTATACCTGTTTTTTTTACAGTTTTCATCATTATAAACTTTACTTTTTATGAAAACTTTTTTGATTATTGGAAACTCAGCAGCCGCCTGCTCTCTACCGAAGCCATTCTTCTTTTATTCTATGTGCTTCAATATTATTTATTCAAAATAAACGACAATGCAGCAACGAGAATTACGACAAGCGATTTCTGGATCACCACAGGCCTGGGTATATTTGTGGCCCTAAATTTTTTCATTTTCCTACTGTATAACGAGCTGACACTGCGCTTCCAGAATTTTGCCATTAGTTTGTGGAGCATACACAATATCTCATATGTCATTTTTAACCTATTTATAGCTAAAGGATTTTATGAATCAGGGAGATAATGAAATTACGTTGATGTTAGTGATAGGCATAGTAGCAATGCTGATGCTGTTTATCAGCTTATTGCTTATTTTTATCTTTATGCAGCGTAAAAAGCTACAGTACAGGCTCAATCTCCAAACGTTACAGAATATTCAGAAAAATCAGCTGATAGAGGCTGCGGTTAGAAGCGAAGAAATAGAGCGGCACCGCATTGCTGAAGAATTACATGATGAAGTAGGGGCCATACTGGGATCTTCAAGTTTACATTTCTATGGAATCAATATCAACGATAGTGATGAAACCAGTAAAGAAATGTATCAAAAAGGCAAAAGTTTGCTTGATGAAGGAATCCACAAAATAAGGGGGATTTCGCATAACCTTCATTCTACCATCTTACAGGAGCTTGGTTTAAAAGAAGCCATTTCTCATTTTTGCGGAAAGATAAGCCATAGCAATGTTATAGAAATTAGCTTAAACTTAACAGATCAGCATAATAAAAAAGCAACGCAGAACGACATTAGTATTTACCGCATCATTCAGGAACTGATTCACAACATCATCAAACATGCAAAGGCTAACCTGATCCATATTCAATCTACCAGTAAAAATAATAATCTGATATTTATCATTTGGCATAATGGGAATGGCCTTACACAAAATCAATTCGAGAAATTACGGTATATAAAGGATGGATTGGGGCTTAAAAATATTCAAAACAGAATCATCCTGTTAAAAGCAGACCTGGCATTTTCATACCATTCAGAAAGGTATTTCATTAAAATTACCATCCCTGAAATTGAATCTATTAATAGGCAAGATTAACTATCTAAAAAAGTGAATAAATAATACATATTAAGTAGTATTAAAACTCAATTAACGTCTGTTTTTTAAAAATATTAAGTAATTTTAAGTCCCAATTAAATAACGATGCTCAAAATAAGGATAGCCATAGCAGATGATTATAGCATTTTTAGAGACGGATTAAGGGTAGGCTTTAACCGCGATAAAAATCTGGAAGTAATATTTGAAGTATCAAATGGGGAAGAATTAATGCGCAAACTCGAAGATGTGCAGCCCGATGTGATTTTAATGGACCTAAAAATGCCTGTAATGGATGGAATCGAAGCCATGAACCTGATCAGGAAAAAATATGCAGGCGACATTAAAATAATTGTTTTAACCATGTATGATGATGTTAAATTCATCATACATTTAATGGAAAACGGCGCTAACGGCTATCTGTTAAAAAATACCGACCCTAAAGAAATCAGAAAAGCCATTTATTCTGTTTATGAAAGCGGATATTACTTTAATGATATTGTAACCAAGGCTTTATTAAAAAAACTAACCCTTAAAAGTTCTGCAAAACTTTCACTTGATCAAAATATAGAATTCTCAGAACGCGAACTGGATGTATTAAAAATGATCTGTGATGAGAAAACAGCCACCGAAATCGGCACCGAACTTTTTTTGAGTCCACGTTCGGTTGAAGGCATCAGAATGCGCATGATCGAAAAAACCGGCGTACGTAATACAGCGGGCCTGGTTATGTTCGCCATTAAAAACGGTGTAATACTATAGTATCAAACTCATTCTTCCATTAAGAAAACACGACTAAATAGTCACCCAACCTGCTTTAAACACCTGTAATACCTTATTTTTTTAAGCACATGCCCATTGTGCCATTTGATGATACAGTCTATTTTACCCTACTAACTACGTAGAAATACTCAATATTCCGAATAAGTATAATCACTCTGGTAAAAAGATTACGCTGTACCGAACTTTATGTTGTGCAACGAAGCTTCAAAAAAGGCACCTAAACATTATTTATTTACCTCAAAAAGAACTAAAATGGCAAAGTCAAGTTTATCCAAGGCAGAATTAGCAATCCTTGATGCATTAATCGCCGATTTAAAAGGCGATAACGAAATTGTTGAATCGAATTCAGCAGCACCACTTTTTATCGCTGCAATAGCACGTACAGCTATCATGGCGGTTAAAGTAACTGTAAAAGCAACTCCGGTGGTTACCCAAGTGGCCGAAGCCATTGGTGCTGCCAGTGCTTTAAATGAAGCTGAAATCAGCGATCTTTCTAAAGAAGCACAAGATGGTTTATCATTAGATAAGCTGATCGAACTTCGTAAAAAATTCAATTAACAATTTGGGGAGAGCACAGAACGTGCTCTCCTTTTTATTAACCCATTTGAAAATTATGATGCCGAAATTAAATCCAACTGTTATTTACGAATTTGTAGTAACCGTTTTTCTGGCCTGTTGGTTTTTAGCCACCATATTATGCCAGTTTAAGGAAACCAAAGTATCCTGGTTCATCCGGTATAAAATCGACTTTTTTAGCCTCATCCCATTATGGACTTTTTTCGCACCTCATCCGGGTAAAAGAGATTATCATCTATTATTCCGCGATAAAATAACTGATGGTAATTATAGCGAATGGCAGGAAATGGAAATTACCGAAGAGCGTACAATATGGTCGTGGTTATGGAACCCCGAAAAGCGCGATAAAAAAATATTGTCAGATGTAGTGCAGAGCCTGGTATCGAGCATTCCCTCCTATCGCGAAAAAACGGGTAGTCTTAACTTACTGATGTTTTCTACCCCTTATATCATTGTACTTCATGCAATTAGTCAGTACAAAAAACAATCTCAAAACTGTTTCAGACAGTTTATGCTTGCAGAATCATCTGGTTATCAAAAAGAAACTGCCCCCTCATTAATTCTTTTGTCTGTTTTTCACCAAATATAAATTAGTCATGATTTTATTTAACGATATATCCCAAACTGTCCTCATTATACTGAGCATCGGTTTATTTATTTCTACGTTAGAGTACCTCAAAAAAGTACAGATCTTTTCTCCTGATGGATTGCTCTCCTGGAATGTAATGCAGTTAAAATGGACCAAGCAAGATCAAAAATCATTCTTAAAACCATTTTTTAAACTCTTTAGCGCCCCAGGTTTAGCTGGCCTTTTTATCATCAGATGCCTGTTGATTATTGGATTATTGTTTTATCCTTTACAAAGTACCACTGGCTGGATACTGATCAGTTTATTGGGTGCGAGTTTGTTATTGGCATCATTGGTTACTTATTATGGAAGTGATGGCTCAGACCAAATGAGCATGTTAATTATCATCACCTTGATTTTATGCAATCTACCTGTTTTGGCGAGCGGTAAATTAAGAGACATCGGACTGTGGTTTATTGGATTACAAGCCTGTTTATCTTACGCAGTAGCGGGTATTGCAAAATTGGTATCTTCTGAATGGCGTTCGGGTACGGCAATAAAAGATGTATTTTCTACCAAAACTTATGGATCTAAAAAGGCGAGCCTTCTTTTACAGAAATATCCCGCAGCGAACCGTTTTCTATGCTGGAACGTAATTATTATGGAAAGCCTGTTTCCGCTGTGCCTGTTTTTACCATGGGAATTTGCTTTAATATTTCTGATCTGGGGCTTTACATTCCATTTCTTTACCGCCTTGATTATGGGATTAAATTCCTTTTTCTGGGCATTTATGGCTACCTATCCGGCAATTTATTTTATTAACCACCAAATGCCATGGCATCTGTTTTAGAAACAAAAAAAGACATTATTTTATTTGATGGAGTTTGTAATTTTTGCAATGGCTACATCAATTATATCTTGTTGCATGATCAGAAAAACAAGTTTAGTTTTGCTCCATTACAAAGCAAAACCACATTAGAACTGAGCAAGGAGTTTCAGGTCAATTTTAGCAAACTTAATAGCATTGTTGTGATCAGCGGCAATCGGTTTCTTACACAATCGAAAGCCGTGCTTTATATCCTTAAAAATCTAGATACCTGGTGGTCCCCGTTAGTTAATTTGGGCTATTTGATACCAGGTTTAATAAGAAACCAGTTGTACAAAATATTTGCCAATAACCGTTATGTCTTATTTGGACAAGCTAACAGCTGTATGGTACCTACAGCCGAAGTTAGAAGCAAATTTTTAATATAAGCTTTCCTTTTTTGTGATTGCAGAATATTTTTAGAATGTTCTGCAAGCCCGTTCATTAAGAGGAAAATTATCCTTCAATTGCTTTCCAAAGCATATCTTTTAGCTCCAGAATATTTTTTTCTGCTACTGAAGAAATAAATATCGATGGGATAGCTGGCAGATCCTGTTTCATTTCTTCCATCAGTTCATCATCCAGCATATCTGATTTGGTAATGGCTAAAACATGTGGTTTTTGCATTAATTCGGGATTGTAAGACTCCAGTTCGCTTTTAAGAATTTCATATTCTTCTTTAATTGAACGGCTGGTATCGGCCGGAACCATAAACAGTAATACCGAATTACGTTCAATGTGGCGTAAGAAACGATAACCTAAGCCTTTACCTTTAGATGCCCCTTCAATAATTCCCGGAATATCGGCCATTACAAAAGATTTTCCTCCCCTGTAACTTACAATGCCAAGATTAGGAACAATGGTGGTAAACGGATAATCGGCAATTTCTGGTTTAGCCGCAGAAACTACTGAAAGTAAGGTAGATTTTCCTGCATTTGGGAAACCCACCAAACCTACATCAGCCAAAACTTTCAATTCTAAAATGTTCCAAACCTCTTGCCCCTGTTCGCCTGGTTGTGCAAAACGTGGTGTTTGCTGAACCGAATTTTTAAAATGCGCATTACCTAAACCGCCACGACCACCGGCCGTTAAGATTTTGGTTTCGCCATCTTTAGTAATTTCGAAAAGGATCTCTCCCGTTTCCGCATCTTTGGCGATGGTACCCAGAGGAACTTCCAGAATTTCATCTTTACCTTGCTTACCAAATTTATGCGAGCTGCCACCAGCGCCACCATCTTCTGCAATGATGTGTTTGCGGTATTTAAGGTGCAATAATGTCCAGATATGGATACTGCCTTTAACGATAATGTGGCCGCCACGACCGCCATCACCACCATCAGGTCCACCCATTGATGTTAAAATATCACGATGTAAATGTGCCGATCCTGCTCCGCCCTTACCCGAACGGCAACAAATTTTTACATAATCTACGAAATTCGAACCCTGTGACATATTTAATTTTTGAAATGTTGAATGTTTTAATGCTGGAATGTCCAGATGACAATTCCTTTAAAATTAAAGAGTTATAACGTTTTAACATTATAACTCTTTTTATGTTTTTGAAATATTAATGGATCTGGAACTAAGTCTTAATCCTTCGCTAAATCATCGGTAATTAAACTTTATACTGATCAATTACTGCGCAAAGATCATTATATACTGTTTCTATTTCGCCGATTCCGTTAACCTTGTTTAATTTCCCTTGCTCCTCATAATAAGGCAGCACATGGATGGTTTTATCAAAGTATTCTGAAATACGTTTTTTAAGTTTTTCAGCATCATCATCTGGTCGGCCACTAACTTTGTGGCGCTCAGCAATACGCTTTGTTAATTCGTCCTGATCTACATCTAAAGCAATTACGCCGGCAACTTTGCTGCCTTTACGCTCTAAAAATAAATCAAGCTCTATCGCTTGTGGAACGGTACGGGGAAATCCATCAAACACAAATCCTTTTGCATCAGGATTTTTATCCACCTCTTCTTCAAGCATGGCAATTGTAATCGCATCAGGCACCAATTCTCCATCTGCTAACAATTGACTAACTTTTTTTCCTAATTCGGTTTCTCCTTTAACGTGTGCTCTAAAAAGATCGCCTGTTGAAACGTGTACCAACTGATATTTTGCAATCAGCTTTTCAGATTGGGTGCCTTTACCCGCCCCTGGAGGGCCAAAGAGAACTAAATTAAGCATTCAAGTTGTTTAGGTTGTCTTCAAAATTAAAAAAGCCTTATTCCTATGGCTCTGTTAAAAGTAATATTCAAATCACTGATTAATAGGATTAGACATTGCTTACTTTCAAGGCTGCAAATATATAATTATTAATTTAGATGCCATTTATAATTGAGAATTTATTTAAAAAAGGGCTATTTTGATGACATTTATCTTATTCTACAAAGAATCTTGTGCCATTTTTATATTTTACAGAATATTCTTGAAATAATGAACTGCATCAACCAAACTATATCAGTTTTTTTTAAGAAAAAATTAACCTATAACAATTAATTTTAACACTAGAATATCGAATAATTAGAAAAGGTCTATAACCAAAAAGCTCCAGATTTCTCTGAAGCTTTAAGTGCACTTGTAGGGATTCGAACCCCAAACCTTCTCATCCGTAGTGAGATGCTCTATCCAATTGAGCTACAAATGCGTTTCCGTATCGTTAACGGACTGCAAAGGTATAATTTGATATTTTAATTTCCAATTAAATTTTAAAAAAAATCTCAAAATAATCTTTACAGTTTAAGCTTTATGCGCTTAGCACTTCATTAATTGCTTTGAAATCAGGCAAATCCTTTGCATTTTCTAAAACTTCAGCGTATGCAATTTTTCCTTCTTCATCGATCACAAATGCCGCTCTTTTCGAAACTCCTTTTAATCCGAAGAAAAATTCGTCATAAAATGCACCGAAAGCTGCTGATACTTCTTTGTTAAAATCAGACAATAACGGGAACTGGTAATTTTGCTCTTCTTTAAACTTAGCCAAAGAGAATGGAGAATCAACAGAAATACCGATTACCTGCGCATCGATACCTTCATAATAGCTGAAATTATCTCTCATGGTACACAATTGTTCTGTACACGTTCCGGTAAAAGCCATTGGAAAAAAATGGATAATTACTTTTTTACCTTTGAAAGCTGAAAGAGAAACTTCTGTTAAATCAGAACTGTATAGTTTAAAATCAGGGGCGGTATCGCCAACTTGTAATGCCATTTTATTTTTTAGTTAGTGTATATTGTTAAATGGTTTAATTGCTTAATTGTTTTAAGGCTCACGACTTAAGACTTATGGACTCAAGACTATCCTTTCATCTGTCGATCTAATATCTTCAAACCTTCTTCGAAAGAATGTGGATCATAGCCTAAATCTTTAATCGCTTTATCCAATACAAAACCTGTTTTAACAGGTCTTTTAGCCGTTTGGTTTAAACTTGCCGAGCTGATCTCATTCATGCATGTTTTATCAAGCCCCCAATAATCGGCAACTTTCCGCACTAAATCTGCAATACTCATGTAATCTTTGCCTGAAATATGGTATATTCCATTTGCTTTTTTTTCAACAGCCAGTAAGCAGGCCTCAGCGAGATCTTCGGCCAAGGTAGGCATACGCCATTGATCGTTCACTACATTTATAGACGATGCTTTTTCTAATGCTCCCTTTGCCCACAGCACAATATTGCTCCGGCTCATATCACTCGTAATGCCATAAACCAAAATCGTTCTTAAAACGGCCCAGTTGGCTTTTGAATCTTTAATCAGTTCTTCAGCCAACACTTTCGACTCCCCATAATAACTTACCGGGTTAACAGGATCATCTTCCTGATAAGGCCCGTCGGCACCGTCAAAAACAAAATCGGTACTTAAATGAATAAATTGGATGTTCTTCTCTTCACATATTGAAATTAAAGTTTGAACAGCATCAACATTAAGCTGATGGCATAGTTCCTTGTTTGCTTCGCAGGTATCAACATTCGTCATTGCTGCCGTATGGATAATTGCATCTGGCTGGTGCTTTTCAATAATATGTTTAACCTGCTCAGCATCTAAAATATCCATTTCTGCATATTCGTAACCTTCTTTAACAGGATAACGGTTTAGTCCTTTGGAGGTGGCAACCAATTTTACCCTTCTTTCAGTAAGAACTTTTTCTGTCAATTTCTGCCCTAAAAGGCCATTGCTGCCTGTTGTTAAAATGGTTTTCATAAGCCCTTATTAAGCCTCTAAATTATCTATAAAAACCATGTTAAAAAATTTTATAATATATATTTAAAATTCAGTAAGAATAACTTAACTTTGCCAACCGAATTGGAGCCCCTATAAACAGCTTTAATTCATTGACTGTAATAAATTTACTCACAACAGATATGCCTAACTTAGGAAAAATAGCACAAATTATCGGCCCAGTGGTTGACGTTAGCTTTGCTGATGATGCCCATCTACCTAAAATTTTTGATGCGTTAGAGATAACGAAAGAAAATGGACAAAAAATTGTTTTAGAAGTTCAACAGCACTTAGGTGAAGACCGTGTACGTGCAATTTCAATGGACTCTACAGATGGTTTAGTTCGTGGTATGAAAGTAGTTGATACTGGCGCTGCGATTAAAATGCCAGTTGGCGACCAGATTAAAGGTCGTTTATTTAATGTAGTTGGTGAAGCGATTGACGGTATTAATGCAGTTGATAAAACTGATGGTCGTCCTATCCACGCTACTCCTCCTAAGTTCGAAGATTTATCTACTGAAACTGAAGTACTTTTTACAGGTATTAAAGTAATCGATTTATTAGAGCCTTATGCAAAAGGTGGTAAAATCGGTTTGTTTGGTGGTGCTGGTGTAGGTAAAACGGTATTGATCATGGAGTTGGTAAACAACATCGCTAAAGCTTATGCTGGTTTATCAGTATTCGCAGGTGTTGGTGAGCGTACTCGTGAGGGTAACGATTTACTTCGTGAGTTTATCGAATCAGGTGTAATCAACTATGGCGACGAATTCTTACACTCAATGGAAAAAGGTGGATGGGATTTGAAAGCTGTTGATACTGAAAAATTAAAAGAATCTAAAGCAACATTGGTTTTCGGACAAATGAACGAGCCTCCTGGTGCACGTGCACGTGTGGCATTATCAGGATTAACAGTTGCAGAATATTTCCGTGATGGTGATGGCGAAGGCGCTGGAAAAGATATCCTTTTCTTCGTTGATAACATCTTCCGTTTTACTCAGGCAGGTTCTGAGGTATCGGCTTTATTAGGTCGTATGCCATCTGCAGTAGGTTACCAACCAACACTGGCAACTGAGATGGGTTTAATGCAAGAGCGTATTACTTCAACAAAACGTGGATCAATTACATCAGTACAAGCGGTATATGTACCTGCGGATGATTTAACTGACCCGGCTCCGGCAACAACTTTTGCCCACTTAGATGCTACTACAGTACTTTCACGTAAAATTGCCGAGTTAGGTATTTACCCTGCGGTAGATCCATTGGATTCTACTTCACGTATCCTTTCTCCTGCTGTTTTAGGTGATGAGCACTATAACACTGCACAACGTGTTAAAGAAACTTTACAACGTTATAAAGAATTACAGGATATCATCGCGATCTTAGGTATGGATGAATTATCTGAAGAAGATAAATTAGTAGTATCAAGAGCTCGTCGTGTTCAACGTTTCTTATCTCAACCTTTCCACGTAGCTGAGCAATTTACAGGCTTAAAAGGTGTATTGGTTGACATTAAAGATACCATCAAAGGATTTAACATGATCATGGATGGTGAAGTTGATGAGTACCCTGAAGCTGCATTTAACTTAGTTGGTAGCATTGAAGATGCGATCGAAAAAGGTAAAAAATTATTAGCAGAAGCGAACTAAGAGAGACGTGAGACACTAGATATGAGATATGAGAGAGACTTGGTCTCAAATCTCATGTCTCAAATCTCAAATCTATTCAAGATGAATTTAGAAATATTAACTCCAGATAAAAAAGTTTTCGAAGGTGAAGTAACAGCAGTTACGGTTCCTGGTACTTTAGGCTCTTTCCAGATTTTAAAAGACCACGCCGCCATCATCTCTACTTTAGAAGATGGAGAAGTTATTATAAAAGCAAATAAAGCTGATGAACAGCGCTTTTTTATTAAAGGCGGTGTAGTTGAAGCTATCCACAACAAAATTGTGGTTTTAGCTGAAGGTATCGCTTAAGCAAATAATTAACTCATTTACAAAGCCTCCCGATTTAAAAATCTGGAGGCTTTTTTATTTTATTGATAATATTTAAAAACAATTACTTATCTTTGACGTTAGTAACGCGACTCAAGACTATGATACTGTCATTTGGATCTAAAGACACAGAAAAAATATGGAATGGTATCAGGGTTTCTAAAATGCCATTAGAAATCCAGACTATTGGGCGCAGGAAACTGAGGATGATTAGCAATTCACAAAACATTCAGGACTTAACGATACCGCCATCTAATAAGTTGGAAAAGAAGAAAGGCAATCTTAAAGATTATTACAGTATCCGTATTAACGACCAATGGAGAATAATTTTTAAGTGGGAAAATGGAAATGCAAGTGAAGTTGAAATTATAGATTATCATTAAAAAAAATGGAAAAGCTACCAAATATACATCCTGGGGAAATCCTCAATGAAGAGTTTTTAATCCCTTTAAATATTACGGCCTATCGTTTAGCAAAGGAAACAAATACCCCTCAAACCCGTATTTCGGAAATAATTAAAGGAAAAAGAAGAATTACTGCAGATACAGCATTACGTTTTAGTATATTTTTCGGCAACTCTGCTAAATTTTGGCTTGGTTTGCAGGATGATTACGATATTGAAAATGAACTAAATGAGAAACAAAAAGAGTTCGATAACATTAAGTTATTTGCAATTGCATCGTAATTCTATTTTTAATATTACCTAACAAAGTCGCAAACCGCAGCAACGAATGCCTTATTGTTTTCATAATACAGCATATGCGAACCTTCGAGTGGCACCACTTTCTGGTTAGGAAACCTGTAATTCTTATAATAATCTGGTCCAACCGCATGATCTTCCTTCCCTGTTATAATTAAAGCGGGCACTTTAATCTTATCGGTTAATAAAGCATAATCCTTAAAATATTCAGGGTATTGCTGAACCTTTTTACTATCTATTAAAGGCATAAAAAGCGTCATGCCGAAATCTGATGTACGTTGATAAGAATTTTCGATGCTATCCATTTTAATAATGGTATTTACATCATTGGCAATATATTTATATCCAAGATGCGCTGCACTTAACTTTTTTCTAACTAACGCTGCTCCCCCCATTAATGTTGCAAAATCGGTTTCATTTATAATGGTATCTTTTTTCAATAAACTGTATCCATATTCTATTTGCTCCTGCATTTGATTTGGATTCATAAAATGAGCTATCGTATTGGCCATAATCATGCCCGATAAGTTTTCGGGATACTTTAAAGCATAATTAATCGCCAGCACACCACCGAATGAATGGCTGAGTAAATACAGTTTCTCTATTCCTAATTTTAAGCGCAACTCTTCTACATCCTGCACAACTCGGCTTAAACTATAATTTTTGGCATTTTGAGAATGTCCCGATCCCCTTTGATCCAGGTAAACCATTGTCAAACATTTTTCCAAACCAACTCCTCCCATTTTCTCAAAGGAAAGAAAATCCTGACCAGGGCCGCCATGCAAATAAATACAAACCGGGCCTTTACCGGCAACCTTTACGGCCAGTTTTATGCTATCGGATGTTACAAAAGTTTGATCGCCCATTTTCAGATGTACATTTTGATCCGGCGAAGAACAAGCACTAAGCAGTGTAGCTAAAGCAATAAAAATGATATGAACTATTTTCATAAGAATGTTTCCGAATCTCAAATTACATAACTATTTGTAATTAACAGCAAAAAGGGTTCATTATCACAGCCAAACAGCATTAATAATACTCTTATTTTCGTTATTAAAATCCCCTTAAATTTTCAATTTCCGGAGCACTTTTACTCATTTTAGGCAGAAAAACAGAAAATTTACAATGCAAGCATAATAAACATACCATATACCGTTTTGATATTTAGTCTGCAGCTGTCGGCATTAAATAACTAACCAAACTCATATTAAGAATAATGTTCTGTTTCAAAAACAAATACAAGAATAATATTCTGATTTAACTTTTTTTTGATTTCTCTTGCATATTAATGAACCAAAAACTAAATTGGTTTTATAAACAATAAGACAAAGATGATCACTCAAAATAACACATTTACTACATATACAACTGCAAAAGCAGCTGGCTATATTGTGTTGTTACCAGTCATTTTACTTAACCTCCTACTCCTAAATATTTTATGGGGCAAAAAGCGGGCGCAGTTTAAATAGATTTTAAAAAACTAAATATACCTAAAGCGTCCCGATACAAACGGGACGCTTTTTTTAAATAACAAAACACAGTATTATGAAATACTATAATTCTAATACGATTATTTACCTTGACGGACAGTTTGAAAAGGCTGTAAACAGCAGCACTGACCTTTACGGACAATCGCTGCACTACGGTTATGCTGCTTTCGAGGGTATTAGAGCCTATAAAACGCACAATGGTAACCGCATTTTCAAAGCTGCTGCCCATTTCGATCGCTTAGAGCGTTCATGCCAATTGGCAAACATTCCTTTTCCATGGGATAAACAAGAATTAATTGCTGCAACCTATAAATTGCTTCAGTTGAATAAACTGAAAGATGCCTATATCCGGCCTTTGGTGTTTTGTCACCCAAACATGAAGTTGAACGAACCAAGTGGTGTTTCCATATTAATCTGTGCCTGGGAATGGGATGCTTATTCAGGCAACAAATTGTTAAAATTAACCATTTCTGATTACGAAAGGCCAAATCCTAAATCGACTCCGATGGAGGCAAAATTGAGCGGAAACTATGTTAATTCCATTTTAGCAACTACAGCAGCAAACATTAAAGGCTACGACGAAGCTTTGCTTTTAGATATGCACGGTTTTGTAGCCGAGGCATCGGGAGCAAACATCTTCATAGAAAAAGACGGAAAACTATATACGCCTTCTTTAGGGAATATTTTACCAGGCATTACCCGTGCAACTGTAAAAGAACTTTGCAACGTACTAGATATAGAATGCATTGAGAAAAAATTAACCGTAGAGGATTTAAAAAAGGCCGACAGTGCTTTCTTATGCGGAACAGCAACTGAAATTGCGGGCATTGCCTCAATTGATGATATTGTTTTTCGCCCGTTATGGAGAGAATCGATCGGCTATACGATACAACGTGCCTATAAAAACCTTGTGCTGGAAAAAGTGAATTACGAGGTGATTATCTAGTCCGTAAGTCAGGAGTCCGAAGTCGAGAAACGAATAAAAGAGCCAACAATTAAAACAAAACCAATGACTGAAGAAATCAATCAAAATTATCCAAAAGCCTACCAGCAGATAGATGTTGCTACTAAAGCTTCGGGGTTTGATATGGCATCGGATGTACTAACCTGCTCTTTGCTTAAAACACTCGCAACAACTAAACCTTCGGGTAAATTTCTGGAGCTTGGAACCGGAACAGGGTTGTCTACTTCGTGGATATTAGATGGCCTGGATCAAGACAGTACATTGACATCAATAGATAACGATGCTAAATTTTTAGCGATCGCGAAAGATTTTCTTAGTGGAGATGAACGCCTAACATTGGTTGAAACTGACGGCGCAGCCTGGATTGAAAAGAATAAAGACAAAAAATTCGATTACATATTTGCAGATACCTGGCATGGGAAATATTTGCTTTTAGACGAAGCAATTGCGATGCTCAATAAAGGTGGCCTTTATATAATAGATGATATGTTGCCTCAGCAAAATTGGCCTGAAGGACATCAGGAAAAAGCAATTAAGCTGATTAAAGATTTAGAATCGCGTGATGATTTGCACCTTACTAAACAGGTTTGGGCTACAGGGATTGTAATCGGCGTAAAAAAATAGAGAAATACATTAAAATAGTTCTTTGCATTTATAATAAGTTAGTATGTTTGTGATTCAGTGAATTACATGAATTTAAACACAAACATTATTAGCAACCTAATTATTGTCATTTCTCAAAAGAGAGGTGGAAATCGTTGCGTATAATATAAAAATATACAATATCGAAACCGCCTCCGAAACGAGGCGGTTTTTTTTTGCCTCAAAATATTTACAACTAACAGAACCAGAATATACATTTTAAACAATGAGCGAATTAAACAAGTACAGTAAAACATTTACACAAGATCCAACACAACCAGCGGCACAAGCTATGCTTTACGGAATCGGCTTAACCGATGCTGATATGGCCAAAGCACAGGTCGGTATTGCAAGCATGGGCTACGATGGTAACACCTGTAACATGCACTTAAACGACCTTGCAAAAGACGTCAAAGCTGGGGTCTGGAAAAATGATTTAGTCGGCTTGGTTTTTAATACCATTGGGGTAAGTGATGGGATGAGTAACGGTACAGATGGGATGCGTTATTCGCTGGTAAGCCGCGATGTAATTGCAGACAGTATTGAAACCATTTGTGGTGGCCAATATTACGATGGTGTAATTGCCATACCTGGCTGCGATAAAAATATGCCTGGCGCTATTATGGCTATGGCCCGTTTAGATCGCCCTTCGATTATGGTTTATGGCGGTACAATTGCCCCAGGCCATTACAAAGGTGAAGAACTAAACATTGTTTCGGCTTTTGAGGCTCTGGGACAAAAAATCTGCGGAAATCTTTCAGAAGAAGATTTTCAGGGAATTATAAAACATACCTGCCCTGGTGCTGGTGCCTGCGGTGGAATGTATACTGCAAATACAATGGCCGCTGCAATTGAGGCTTTAGGCATGAGTTTGCCATATTCTTCTTCTAACCCTGCTGTTAGCGAAGAGAAAAAACAAGAGTGTTTAGATGCCGGTAAATACATCAGAATTTTATTAGAGAAGGATATCAAACCATCTGATATTATGACGAAAAAAGCATTTGAAAATGCCATTCGCTCAATTATCATTTTAGGTGGAAGTACAAATGCAGTATTACACTTTATCGCCATTGGTAAAGCCATCGGTGTTGAGGTTACTCAGGATGATTTTCAACGCATGAGTGATGAAACACCTGTTTTAGCAGATTTTAAACCAAGCGGAAAATATTTAATGCAGGATTTGCACCAATATGGTGGTATCCCAGCGGTATTGAAATATTTATTAAACGAAGGTTTATTGCACGGAGATTGCTTAACCGTAACCGGAAAAACCCTGGCTGAGAATTTAGCTGATGTAAAATCGGTTATGGATTACGATCAAAAAATCATTCAAAAATTAAGCGAACCGATTAAAGCAACAGGCCATTTACAGATTCTTTATGGAAACCTGGCAGAAAAAGGTTCGGTAGCTAAAATCAGTGGAAAAGAGGGTGAAAAATTCGAAGGTCCTGCACGCGTATTTGATGGTGAGCGAGACCTGGTTGCCGGAATTTCTTCTGGAAGAATTAAACCAGGTGATGTTGTTGTAATTAAAAACGAAGGGCCGGTAGGCGCGCCAGGTATGCCGGAAATGTTAAAGCCGACCTCATTAATTATAGGTGCTGGTTTAGGTAAATCAATTGCATTAATTACCGATGGTCGCTTTTCTGGCGGAACACATGGTTTTGTGGTTGGTCACATTACCCCGGAAGCTTATAAAGGTGGCTTGATTGGATTAGTGAAAGATGACGACCTAATTGAAATTGATGCAGTAAATAACACCATTAATTTAATGGTTAGCGAAGAAGTGATTGCCGAGCGTAGAAAAAACCATGTTCAGCCAGCATTAAAAGTAACAAAAGGTGTTTTATATAAATATGCCAAAACAGTTTCAGACGCAGCAAGTGGCTGTGTAACTGACGAATACTAAAATCAAAAAAATCATCCCCTGGATTAATTGATTACTAAAAAAATAAATTATGCAGATAATTAAAAGTATTCAAAACAGGATTTATGAAATCAGGGGAGAGAGAGTAATGCTCGATTTCGATCTGGCAATTTTGTACGAAGTTGAAACCAAAGTATTAAATCAAGCAGTAAAGCGTAACATTAAGCGCTTTCCAGATGATTTTATGTTTCAGTTAACTTCATTTGAGTGGCAAGATATTTCTATACAAAATGAAAAAATAGATTCTTTGCCAACTGATGGGATAAACATGAACCGGTCACAGATTGTGACCGGTTCGCAAAAACATAGAGGCAACCTGCCATACGCTTTTACCGAGCAGGGTGTAGCCATGTTAAGCGGCGTTGTAAATAGCGACAAGGCCATTAATATGAATATTGCCATTATGAGAGCTTTTGTTGATGTCCGTAAAATTTTGCTAAAGCAAAGCAACATTAACGAACAGTTAACAGAAATTAAAGAACGTATTGGTGAACATGATGTTCAGCTCAACGAACTTTATGATGCCATGGAAAACTTAATTGACGAGAAAATTGCTCAGATAAAGTGGAACGAAAGAGAAAGAATAGGGTTTAAAATTAAAGAATAATAGAACCGCAAAAACATAACTATGGAAACTGCACAAGAAACAATACAACAAACCGAGGCAAAAGCAGAAACCTCAAAAACCTTTAAAGGAACAGGCTCGCAGGTTTTGTTGAATGGATTAATTGAAGAAGGTGTAACCACCATTTTCGGTTATCCGGGTGGAGCAATCATGCCTATTTATGATGCTCTTTACGATTATGCCGATAAATTAGAACATATATTAGTCCGCCATGAACAAGGTGGAATCCACGCCGCTCAGGGTTTTGCAAGAGCAAGCGGTGAGGTTGGCGTTGTATTTGCAACCAGCGGACCAGGGGCAACCAACCTGGTTACAGGCTTGGCAGATGCACAAATTGACAGTACACCATTGGTTTGTATCACCGGACAGGTTTTCGCCCATTTATTAGGTACAGATGCCTTCCAGGAAACGGATGTAATCAATATTACTACTCCCGTTACCAAATGGAACTATCAGGTTACTGATGCCAAAGAAATTCAGGAGGTATTGGCCAAAGCTTTTTACATCGCTAAAAGTGGCAGACCAGGTCCTGTATTGATCGATATTACCAAAAATGCACAATTACAGCTTGAGGAATTCCCTGAATATGTAAAATGTAATCACATCCGCAGTTACCGCCCAAAACCAAAAGTTAGGATTGAATATATTGAGCAGGCGGCCGAATTAATTAATTCAGCCAAAAAGCCATTTATTCTATTCGGCCAGGGTGTTGTTTTAGGTAAAGCTGAAGAAGAATTTAAAGCTTTTATCAATAAAACAGGTATTCCTGCTGCTTGGACCATTATGGGTGAAGGCGCTATCCCAACTTCACACCCTTTAAACGTAGGTATGTTGGGTATGCACGGTAATTACGGACCAAATGTGCTAACCAACGAATGTGATGTTCTAATTGCCATAGGTATGCGTTTTGATGATCGCGTGACTGGCCGTTTAGATAAATATGCTAAACAAGCTAAAGTAGTGCATTTGGATATCGATCCTGCTGAGATTGACAAAAATGTTAAAGCTGAGGTTGGCGTTTGGGGCGATTGTAAAGAAACCTTACCCCTACTCACTAATCTGGTTAACGAAAATAAACACGAAGATTGGTTAGCTAAATTCAGACAATATAACCAGGAGGAAATAGACCAGGTCATTACACCTGAACTTTACCCAACAGGTAATGAAATGACTATGGGAGAAGTGTTGCGCAACATTAACGAAATTTGTGGTGGCGACGCTATAATTGTTACTGATGTTGGTCAGCACCAGATGGTAGCCTGCCGTTACGCCAAATTCAACAATACCCGCAGCAACATTACTTCTGGTGGATTGGGTACCATGGGTTTTGGTTTACCAGCAGCTATTGGGGCTAAATATGGTGCTCCTGACAAAACGGTTATCGCTATTATCGGCGATGGTGGCTTCCAGATGACACCTCAGGAGTTAGGTACCATCATGCAGTTTGGTGCGGCAGTAAAAATCCTGATCCTGAACAACCGTTTCTTAGGTATGGTTCGTCAATGGCAACAGTTATTCCATGATAAACGCTATTCTTTTGTAAACATCACCAGTCCTGATTTTGTGGCCTTGGCTAAATCTTACTACATCGAAGCGAGCAAAGTTGATGAGCGTGCAAACTTAAGACAAGCGTTAGAAACGATGATCAACCACGAAGGCTCTTATTTATTAGAAGTTATGGTAGGTAGAGAAAATAACGTTTTCCCGATGGTTCCTCAGGGAATGAGTGTAAGCGAAATCAGGTTGAAGTAAGCTGAAAGATTAAAGCAGAAAGACTAAAGCGAAAAATAGCATAAACAAAACCTTCGTGGCCTTTGTGCCTTGGTGGTAAAAATTTTGGACATGAGTACTGAAAACACATTAGAACATAAAATAGATAAAGCCGATTTAGAAGGTAAGCAGGAGTACACCATCACGGTTTATGCCGAAAACCGCATCGGTTTGTTAAACAGGATTGCGATTATCTTCTCAAAAAGAAAAATTAATATTGAGAGTTTAAATACATCGCCATCAGAAATTGATGGAATACACCGTTTCAACATCGTTATTCACGAAGGTTACGAAGTGGTGAGGAAACTTGCCCGCCAAATTGAAAAGCAGATTGAGGTATTAAAAGTATATTTCAATACCAATGAAGAGATTATCTGGCAGGAACTGGCACTTTACAAAGTTTCTACAGATGAAATTGCCGAAAAAGTAACTGTTGAGCGTTTATTAAGGCAATATGGCGCAAGCGCTGTAGTGATCCGCAAAGATTATACTGTTTTTGCAGTAACAGGTCACCGCGAAGAGACCGATGCTTTGGTAAAAGCCCTTGAACCGTACGAACTGATTGAATTTGTCCGCTCTGCAAGGGTAGCCATTATTAAAGATAGTGCTGGTTTCCACGAAAAACTTAAAGAATTTGAAGCTTTCGAACCACGTGAAGAACTGGTAGAAAATGAGTTTTTAGAAAAAGGAGAGAAAATCTTTACAATGTAAGTTCTACAACAAATCCGTCATTGCGAGGAGGAACGACGAAGCAATCTTTTAGATTAACTCAAATAGATTGCCTCGACTCACACAAATCCGGCATCGCAATGACGAAAAAACAAAAATATGAAATGCAATAAAGCCATACCGATTTTAAGAATATTCGATTACGATAAAGCAGTTGAATTTTATGTAAACTGGCTGGGGTTTAAAATAGACTGGGAACACACTTTTGAAAAAAACACCCCGGTTTATATGCAGGTTTCATTAAACGGTATCGAACTGCATTTAAGCGAACATCATGGAGATTGTGCCCCTGGTGCTCATGTTTACGTTGATTGTGTAGGTTTAAAGGAATTCCATAAAGAAATAACAGTCAAGAATTACAAATACAACAGACCAGGCTTAGAGGAAACTTTTCATGGAACCTGGGCAGTAACCGTAAACGATCCGTTCTTTAACCAGATTACTTTTAACGAAGAGCGAAACGAAGCTGAAAATACAGAGATTAAAGATTAAAGAAAAAATAATGAACGAAGTATTTGATTTTATAATAAACTCACGCAAGGCATTTATCAAGTTAATTGATGGTTTAACCATCGAAGAACTGAATAAAATTCCTGATGGCTATAACAACAATATCATCTGGAATTTTGGGCATATCGTAGTGAGTACACAAACGCTTTGTTATGTGCGCACTGGAATATTAGAAGATGCAGCATCGGTAAAATTTAACGACTATTACAAAAAGGATACAAGACCAACTTATACCGTAACAGAAGAAGAAGTCGCAGAATTGAAAACCATAGCAATTGAAAGTATTGAAAGAATAAAAGCAGATTATGCAGCGGGAAAATTTTCGAGCATCACTCCTTTTACAACTGCAACTTATGGCGTGCAACTGAATAGTATAGAAGAGGTATTGATTACAACCATTGGTCATGATAACGTGCATTGCGGTTACGTATCGGCACTGAAAAAGTATATGTAAAATGGAAGATGTCAGATGGAAAATGGATAAAAAATCCGTGCAATTACTCCATCTGTTTAATCAATCCAAAGGAAAAATAGAATATATAAAAACGATAATTAAACTAGAAATTAACCAATAAAAAACAATGGCAAATTATTTTAACACATTACCTCTTAGAGAAAAATTAAACCAATTAGGTGTTTGCGACTTCATGGACAGTGCCGAATTTTTAGATGGCGTTAGCGCATTAAAAGGCAAAAAACTGGTAATTGTAGGTTGTGGTGCCCAAGGCTTAAACCAGGGTTTAAATTTAAGAGATAGTGGTTTAGATGTAAGCTACACTTTACGTAAGGAAGCAATTGAAGGTAAACGCGATTCGTGGAAAAATGCAACTGAAAATAACTTCACTGTTGGCACTTACGAAGAGCTGATTCCAAATGCAGATGTAGTAATTAACCTTACTCCAGATAAACAACACACTGCTGTTGTAAATGCAATTATGCCTCTAATGAAAGAAGGTGCTACTTTATTATATTCTCACGGCTTCAATATCGTAGAAGAAGGCATGCAGATCCGTAAAGATTTAACTGTGATTATGGTTGCGCCTAAATGCCCTGGTAGTGAGGTTAGAGCAGAATACGTTCGTGGTTTTGGTGTACCTACCCTAATTGCAGTTCACCCTGAAAACGATCCTCAGGGTAAAGGTTTAGCACAGGCTAAAGCTTATTGCGTGGGTACAGGTGGCCATAGAGCAGGTGTATTAAAATCTTCTTTCGTAGCAGAAGTAAAATCTGATTTAATGGGCGAGCAAACCATCCTTTGTGGTTTATTGCAAACAGGTTCTATCCTATCTTTCGATAAAATGGTAGAAAAAGGAATCGATGCAGGTTACGCTTCCAAATTGGTTCAATATGGCGTTGAAGTAATTACCGAAGCCTTAAAACAAGGTGGTATTACTGCAATGTTGGATAGATTAAGCAATGTAGCTAAAATCAAAGCTTTCGAAATTTCAGAAGAACTGAAAGACATTATGCGTCCATTATTCCAAAAACACCAGGATGACATTATGAGCGGCGAATTTAGCCGCACCATGATGGAAGACTGGGCAAACGGTGATAAAAATCTATTAAAATGGAGAGCTGAAACCGGCGAAACTGCTTTTGAAAAAACGCCTGCTGGTGATGTGAAAATCGGTGAGCAAGAATACTTCGATAACTATACTTTAATGGTTGCTTTCGTTCGTGCTGGTGTTGAATTGGCTTTCGAAACCATGGTACAGGCAGGAATTAAACCAGAATCAGCTTATTATGAGTCGTTACACGAAACGCCACTTATTGCCAATACCATTGCACGTAAAAAATTGTTCGAAATGAACCGCGTAATTTCTGATACTGCAGAATATGGTTGCTATTTGTTCGATCAGGCTTGTAAACCACTTTTAGGCGATTTCATGAAAAAAGTAGATACTGATTTAGTTGGTAAAAACTTTAACGAAGGTAAAGATGGCGCTGTTGATAACAGAAAACTAATTGATGTTAACGAAGCTATCCGTTCACACGAAGTAGAGCAAATCGGAGCTACATTGCGTAAAGCAATGACAGCAATGAAGGCGATTAAAACTGCATAGTAAACTTACAAACCTCGCAGGTTTACGAAACCTGCGAGGTTTAAATAATTATATAAAAAGATGTCAAAAACATTAGTAGAAAAAATTTGGGATGCTCACGTTGTTAAAAGTGAAGAAGGATTTCCTGATATTTTATACATTGATACACACTTAATACACGAGGTAACCTCTCCGCAAGCATTTGATGGCTTGCGCAAAAGAGGTTTACCTGTTTTGCGTCCGAAACAAACTGTTGCCACTGCCGATCATAACGTGCCAACCCTAAATCAGTTGTTGCCGATTAAAGAAGAGCTTTCGCGCTATCAGGTAGATATGTTAACCAAAAACTGTGCAGAATTTGGCATAGAACTTTATGGATTAGGTCATCCTTTTCAAGGGATTGTACACGTTATCGGTCCTGAACTGGGCATAACCCTACCGGGTAAAACGATGGTTTGCGGCGATAGCCATACCTCTACCCATGGTGCTTTTGGCGCTATTGCATTCGGTATCGGTACTTCTCAGGTAGAACAGGTTTTCGCAACGCAATGTTTATTGCAGTCGAAACCGAAAACCATGAAAATTGAGGTAAACGGCGAACTTGGACAAGGTGTTGGGGCAAAAGACATTATCTTATACATTATCGCTCAAATCTCTGCCGCTGGCGGTACTGGTTATTTTATTGAATATGCAGGTTCGGCAATCGAGGCTTTAAGTATGGAAGCCCGTATGACCATCTGTAACATGAGTATCGAAATGGGGGCACGTGGAGGCTTAATTGCACCTGATCAAACTACTTTCGATTACATTAAAGGAAGAGAATTTGCTCCTGCAGGCGAAGAGTGGGATAAAGCTTTAGCCTATTGGAAAACTTTATATAGCGATGCTGATGCCAAATTCGATAGCGTTTTAACTTTCGATGCTGCAGATATTGCTCCAATGATCACTTACGGAACAAACCCGGGAATGGGTATGGGTATCCAGGAACATATTCCGGCAACTGGCGTACAACCAGAAAAAGAAAAACTTTCGTACCAAAAAGCTTTGGATTATATGGGCTTTGATGATGATTCATCATTGATCGGAAAACCAGTTGATTATGTGTTCATCGGAAGCTGTACCAACTCACGAATTGAAGATTTACGCGAAGTTGCTGATTTTGTTAAAGATAAACGCAAAGCAGATAATGTTACCGTTTGGATTGTACCAGGATCGAAACAGGTAGAGCAACAGGCTAAAAACGAAGGCTTAGATAAAATTTTCGAAGCCGCTGGTTTCCAGTTACGCGAACCTGGCTGTAGTGCCTGTTTAGGTATGAACGAAGATAAAATCCCGGCAGGTAAATATTGTGTATCTACATCGAACAGAAACTTCGAAGGTAGACAAGGACAAAATGCACGTACCTTATTGGCCAGTCCACTTACCGCAGCAGCAGCAGCCGTAACAGGAAAAATTACCGACGTAAGAGAAATGTTGGAGAAAGCTTAAATATAACTGTCATGCTGACGAAGGAAGCATCTGCAACCTAAGAAGCAGATTCTTCGTTCCTAAGAATGACAATTTTCAAAATATATGACACTAGAAGTTGCCATACTAAATGTAAAAGCCGGATTATCGGCTGATTTTGAAAAAGCTTTTAACGAGGCACAAAAAATCATTTCTGATAGGGAAGGTTACATTTCGCATCAGCTTCAAAAATGCTTAGAGGTAGAAAATAAATATATTCTGCTGGTAAATTGGGAAACCCTAGAAGCACATACTGAAGGTTTCAGAGGATCGGTAGCATACCAAGATTGGAAAAAGTTATTGCACCACTTTTATGATCCCTTTCCAACAGTTGAGCACTTTACCAAGGTTGAAGGTAGTAAGGCTTAAGGCGGAAGGTAAAAACATGGAGTATAAAATTACCATCATTAAGCAAAAGGCCTAAGATAAAAGATAAAAAGTGGAATATAAGTCTTGATACTTATTACTCCTTACTTGATACTAATTGACATGAAAAAATTCACAAAATTAACATCGGCAGTAGTGCCTTTAAACATAGAGAACATCGATACCGACCAGATTATCCCTGCAAGGTTTCTAAAAGCGACTACCCGTGAGGGTTTTGGCGAAAATTTGTTCCGCGATTGGCGTTATGAAAACGATAACCAGCCTAAAGCAGATTTCGTACTAAATAATCCAACCTACAGCGGTCAGGTTTTGGTGGCCGGAAAAAACTTTGGTTGTGGAAGTAGTCGCGAGCACGCAGCATGGGCCATCCAGGATGCAGGTTTTGATGCCGTAATCAGTAGTTTCTTTGCCGATATCTTTAAAGGGAATGCCTTGAACAATGGTTTATTACCCATCCAGGTAAGTGAAGAATTTTTGGCGCAGATTTTCAAAGCAGTTGATAACAATGCAAAATCAGCTTTAGAAGTTGATCTTGAAAATCAAACCGTTACGATTGTAGAAACCGGGGCTAAAGAATCTTTCGAGATTAATCCTTACAAAAAATCATGCCTGATCAATGGTTATGATGATATCGATTTCATCTTAAACCAAAAACAATTAATTGAAGAATTCGAGCAAGCGAGATAATGTTTAAACCATTCGTTCACATACAGAATCTAAATCTGAGTTACCACAACAAAGTGGTGCTAAAGGATTTGTATTGGGAAATGAATATTGGCGAAAGTTATGTAATCGGTGGAAAAAGTGGAACAGGAAAAACATCTTTAGCTAAAACTATTGCAGGTTTAATTCCGGCTCAGGGAAGCATCGAAATTAATTTTGATGAATTAAGCGCACTTCCTAAAGAAGTACTTTACGTAGAAAGCTGGTACCAGTTTAAAAACTTAGAAGGTGTTGCCAATTTTTATTACCAACAACGTTACACCAGTCAGCAGGCTAAAGAAACTTTAACCGTTCATGCAGAACTGGTTGGCTATGGTAAAGAAAAAGGCCTCCATTTCGATCAGGTTGAACCCATTTTAGAAGCTTTGGGTTTTGCAACATTTGCCAGTTCACAATTGATCGAATTATCCAGTGGCGAACATAAAAAACTGCAACTGGTTAAAGCGCTTTGGTTAAAACCACAGTTATTGATTATCGATCAACCTTATACCGGTTTAGATGTTGCTTCGCGTAAAAACCTGAACATTTTGTTGGATCAAGTGGCTGAAGAAGGTGTGCAATTGATTTTGATCTGTAATGATAGCGAATTACCGGCCTGCGTTAATTCTTTTGCCGAAATAAGAGATGGAAAACTAGTTAAAGTAGATGCTTTAGAAAGTTCAGCTACCGAAATCCATTTAAGAGAAATTCCGTCTTTCTTAAAAGAATCGCCTGTTTACAGTTCTGAAGATATTGTAAAAATGGTTAATGTAAACATTAGCTATGGCGAAAAACAGGTATTGAAAAACATTAACTGGGAAGTTAAAGCAGGAGAAAAATGGCTTTTACAAGGCCATAACGGTTCAGGAAAATCTACCCTGTTAAGTTTGGTAAATGGCGATCACCCGCAATCTTATGCCAACGAACTCTATTTATTCGGCAACAAACGCGGAAGTGGTGAAAGTATTTGGGATATTAAACAGCATATCGGTTTAATCTCGCCCGAGTTTCACTGGTATTTCGATGCCACGGCTACCGTTTGGCAAAGCATTGCTTCCGGATTTTACGATACAGTAGGTTTATTCCAACAATTGCCATATACTAAAAGCACACAGGTTGATGAGCTGGTGGAATACTTTGGCTTAACTGAAAATAAAAATGAATTATTAACCGCACTCCCACTCGGTAAACAAAGATTGGTATTGTTAGCGCGGACGATTATAAAAAACCCGGAACTGTTAATTCTGGATGAACCTTGCCAGGGCTTAGACCGCCAGCAAACGCAGCACTTTAACCAATTGGTTGACGAACTGTGCAGCAACGGAATGACCCTGATTTATGTTGGCCACTTTGAATCGCAGCTGCCAACCTGCATAGAAAAAAGAATATTGTTAGAAAAAGGCGAGGTAAAAGTCGTCGAAACTATACTAGAAAACGTTTAGTACAATGAAGAAGAACATTTTAGTAATACCTGGAGATGGTATTGGACCCGAAGTTACTACCTGGGGAAAAGCAACATTAGAAAAAATTGCCGAAATTTTTGGCCATGAATTTGTATTTGACGAAGCTTTAATGGGCCATGCGGCTATTGAAGTTACCGGCGAACCTTTGCCAGATGAAACTTTGGAAAAAGCAAGACAAAGCGATGCAATCCTTTTCGGGGCAATTGGTCATGCCAAATACGATAACGACCCAAGTTTAAAAGTTAGACCAGAACAGGGTCTGCTAAAAATCCGTAAAGAACTGGGTTTATTCGCCAACCTCCGCCCGATATTACTATTTGACGAACTTCTTGAAGCATCGAGCATTAAACCTGAAATTTTAAGAGGTACCGACATTTTGTTCTTCCGCGAATTAACAGGAGATGTGTACTTCGGAGAAAAAACACGTTCTGAAGACAGAAATACAGCTTCTGACTTAATGATTTACCACCGTTATGAAGTAGAACGCATTGCGCATAAAGCTTACCAGGCTGCACAACAACGTAATAAAAGATTATGTTCGGTAGATAAAGCAAATGTTTTAGAAAGCTCACGCTTATGGCGCGAAACCGTTCAGGAAATTGCAAAACAATACCCTGATGTAGAAACCGAGCACATGTTTATTGATAATGCTGCGATGCAGCTGATTAAGAACCCTAAAAAATTCGACGTGGTTTTAACGGCCAACTTATTTGGTGATATTTTAACCGATGAAGCTTCGCAGATTGCGGGTTCAATGGGTATGCTGGCATCAGCATCTGTTGGCGAAAGCACAGGTTTCTTTGAGCCGATCCACGGTTCAGCACACGATATTGCAGGCAAAGATTTAGCCAACCCATTGGCTTCTATCCTATCGGCAGCTTTAATGTTAGAAATTGGTTTCGGACTTAAAGAAGAAGCCAAATTATTAGTTGATACCATCGATCAGGTACTAAAAGAAGGCTTCAGAACTCATGATATTGCCGATCAAAACACAAACCGTTTCAAAGTTTTAGGCACCGCCGAAATGGGCAAATTGGTAATTAAATTCTTATCCCAAAAATTAATCACTTCCTAAACTTAAGATTATGATTCACGACCCGAACAAAGTTTATATTTTCGACACCACATTGCGTGATGGCGAGCAGGTACCAGGCTGCCAGTTAGATACAAACCAAAAAGTAGAAATCGCAAAATCACTTGAGCTTTTAGGTGTAGATGTGATTGAAGCTGGTTTCCCGGTATCAAGCCCGGGCGATTTTAATAGCGTAATCGAGTTATCAAAAGCGGTTACCAACCCAATCATCTGTGCCTTAACCCGTGCAAATAAAAACGATATCGATGTGGCGGCAGATGCTTTGCGTTATGCTAAAAGACCTCGTATCCACACGGGCATCGGTTCATCCGATTTTCACATTAAACATAAATTTAACAGTACGCGTGAAGAAATTTTAGAACGCGCTGTGGAAGCAGTAAGGTATTCGAAAAAATTTGTAGAAGATGTGGAGTTTTATGCAGAAGATGCCGGCCGTGCTGATATCGAATTTTTAGCTAAAATGGTTGAAGCTGTAATTGCAGCAGGTGCTACTGTGGTAAATATTCCAGATACCAATGGTTATTGCTTACCAGACCAGTACGGTTCGAAAATTCTTTATTTAAAAGAAAACGTAAAAAATATAGACAAAGCCATTATCTCTGTGCATTGCCACAACGATTTAGGCCTGGCTACCGCAAACTCAATTGCTGGCTTACAAAATGGTGCCCGCCAGGTAGAATGTACCATTAACGGCATCGGAGAGCGTGCAGGCAATACATCAATGGAAGAAGTCGTGATGATTTTGAAAACGCACAAAATTTTGGGTTTAAATACCCAGATTGATGCTACCCGCTTTTATGAAATGAGCCACATGGTGAGGAACCAGATGAACATGCCGGTACAACCAAATAAAGCAATTGTTGGTGGAAACGCATTTTCGCACAGCTCAGGTATACATCAGGATGGTTTCTTGAAAAACCGTGAGAATTATGAAATTATTAAACCGGAAGATGTTGGTTTCCCTGATGCCACTATTGTATTAACGGCAAGAAGTGGTCGCCACGCCTTAAAACACCATTTAGACCGTTTAGGCCACAAATTAGAAAAAGACCATTTAGATATTGTTTACAAACAGTTTTTGGTTTTGGCTGATAGCAAACAGGGCATTAACGACCACGATTTAAACCAATTGGTAGCGCTACATTTAGCGTAGAAGCTGAAAGGTTAAAGACTAAAGCTAAAAGCGAGCGGCGAACGGCCTAAAGGCTTAGGGTTTGGCGTTAAGCGGGTGGCGTTCTAGTTTAACGCACTGACTCCCGTTTCCTAAACCTGATAGCAGTGGAAATACTTTTTAATTGCAGCAACCTTGAATATAATGTCATGCTGAGGAACAGCCTGTCCCGATTTCGGGAAAGCATCTGCAACCGATGAAACAGATTCTTCGTTCTCAGCGGGACAGCCATTATAAAAAGATTGGAACGAATAGCAGGACTGCAATAACCGAAAAACACCGAACCCTGCTTTACAAAAACATAAGAGAACATCAGTCTTGCTACTTGATTCTCTCTATACCTGATACTACAACAATGAATACTACAACACCAAATACACTAGATTTTCAATCTGCAGCCCAACGATTAAAAGGCGTGGTAAAACGTACGCCTTTAGAGTTTAACGCCGGACTTTCTGCTCATTATAATGCCAATATTTATTTAAAAAGAGAAGATCTCCAGATTGTACGCTCCTACAAATTACGCGGCGCTTACAACAAAATAAGTACGTTGCCGCAGGATGCTTTGATTAACGGTGTTGTGTGTGCAAGTGCGGGCAACCATGCACAGGGCGTAGCCTATTCATGTAAAAAACTCGGCATCAAAGGTGTTATTTTTATGCCCGAAATTACCCCTAAACAAAAAGTTAAACAAACTTATATGTTTGGTGGCGACAGTGTAGAAGTGATTTTAGTTGGCGATACTTTCGACGATTGCCTGAAAGAAGCCCTGGCTTACAGTGCCGAAAAATCGGCTACTTTCATTCCCCCTTTTGATGACGAAAAAGTAATTGAAGGACAGGCAACGGTTGGTGTTGAAATTTATGAAGACCTACCGGATTTAGATATCCTGGTAATGCCTGTTGGTGGTGGTGGTTTAGCATCAGGCGTGAGCGCTTATATGAAAACCGTTAAACCTGATGTAAAACTAGTTGGCGTTGAGCCTTTAGGTGCACCATCAATGGTTACGGCTATGGAACACGGCGGCCCTTATACTTTAGAAGAGATTGACCGTTTTGTGGATGGTGCCGCTGTAAAACGGATCGGCCACATTACGTACGAATATTGTAAGGAACTTCTTGATCAGATGCATTTGATCCCTGAAGGAAAAATCTGTACTACCATATTAAAACTTTATAACGAGGATGCAATTGTAGTTGAACCTGCAGGAGCACTCTCTGTGGCCGCATTAGATCAGCTTAGAGATCAGATTACTGGTAAAACGGTAGTTTGTATCGTTAGCGGCGGAAACAACGACATAGAGCGCATGCAGGAGATAAAAGAGAAATCTTTACTTTTCGAGGGTCTGAAACATTATTTCATTGTACGTTTCCCACAAAGACCAGGCGCCTTAAAATTATTTGTGAACGAGGTTTTAGGTCCGCAGGATGATATTACCCGTTTCGAGTTTATTAAAAAAACGAATAAAGAAAATGGTCCTGCGTTGGTGGGTATCGAACTTTCGAACAAAAACGATTATGCGAGTTTATTGCAGCGCATGAAAGATTTTAAATTTGAAATTATAGAGTTAAACCAGGATCAGACTTTATTTGAATATTTGGTTTAAGGATTAACCGCAAAGGACGCAATGTTTTTCGCAGAGAATGCAAAGGCGGTTCGTCATTCCCAACCCGATAGCTATCGGGATGATTGGGAATCCTAATGCAATAGCTTTAAGATTCCCGCCTTCGCGGGAAAGACGACAATCCTTTTAATATATACTTATAAAAAATGAATTTCAAAGACTTAAGCAACAAAGCATTAATTTCCGACAGCGATATCGACTGGGAAGATTTAGGAGCAGGCGTTAAACGCAAAATTATGGCTTTCGATGACAACCTGATGCTGGTTAAAGTAGAATTTGAAAAAGATGCCATTGGTATCATTCACAATCACCCACATTTACAGATGAGTTATGTAGCCAAAGGAAGTTTTGAAGTAAGTATGGGCGATGATCAGAAAATCTTAAACGAAGGTGACGTTTTTTTTGCCCCATCAAATGTTTTTCATGGTGTGGTTTGTTTAGAAGCGGGATTATTAGTTGATATTTTTAATCCGCACAGGGAAGATTTTTTGAAGTAAGACGGAGGTCCGCGGTCCAAGATGTCGTCATTTCTAGCAGAGTGTCTCCGAAGTGGAGAGACCTACCTCGAGATAGATCTCTCCGCTCCACTGCGTTCCGGTCGAGATGACGACACTATGTATGAAGCTTGCTATGAACCTTACACCCTAAACCTTCCGCCTTCTACCTTATTCAAAAGTAAACTTCACATTTTTATAGCCCAAACCTTCAATAATTGGTTTAAGCACCGTTGTAGCGTTGGTTTTAGTCTGTGCTAAAATACTCGATTTGTTAACCTCTGCAGTCACCTGTCTTTCAGCAGCTTTATAAGCTTCATCTACCAAACTGGCCTCGCGGAAGAAAGCCATTTTTGTATCGTAAACACGTGAGTTTTTATGGTCAATTTTTACATAACAAATTTCGGGTTGTGGTAAATTTACTACAGCAGTGTCCGCATCAATGCTAATATCTTCGCGGGTTATTTTGGTAAGATCGATACAGCCTACAGCTTCGGCTTTTACAATTAATAAAACACTGGCTTCGGGTAAAAAATCTGTTTTATTTTTATGCTCCAAAACATCGCTGATCTGGTACCTCACCAACTCCAGTTTACCTATTGTCTCGATTTTCTCTACCAGAAGCTGATGTTTGCTTTCAACCGTGGTATTGATACTAAACTTTTTGGAGATAAATAAATACCCCGCAACGATTAAAATTAACCAGGGTAAGAGACGGAAAAAGATCTTCATATGAGCAAAAAATAAGGTTTCAACATGTTGTGTATTTAATCTGTTGCACAATAATTAATCCATAATTCACTAATAATATTTTTTTGGCAAAAGATTTGTAATAGCTAGATCACACACACAATAAACACTAATCAAAATGAAAAAACTTACCATCCTAATGCTTTGCATTGCCACACTAGGTCTGGCTTCTTGCAAGAAAGAAACTGTTTATCAAGAATTAAGAGCGAAGACGTATAATTTTACAATTAACTCAAATGAATGGCTGCGTAACGCTAACGGGAGTTATTCTGTAAGTAAGCCGCTAGCTGCAATTGACGGAGTAACATTAGATGATGAAGGTGTTTTAGTCTACTTTGAGCATCCTAGTGATCCAAATGGTGATATTCAATTACCTTATACATTCAATTACAATGCTTTTAGCTATAAAGTTTCTAATGGAGGTTTAAGGTTTGATGTTCAAGACACCAATAATTTGACTGCTACTGTACCACCTAACTACAATACTTTAGTTAAAGTTGTTATTATACCGTCTGATTACGCTGGAAATTAAAAACATTTAAAACTCTAAAAAACGACTAATGTTCAATTGAACGTGGTCGTTTTTTTTATGCTCTCCCCTGTTCAGCTGTAAAGCACGGATGTTTACACCATTTCTTTCTAAAAGTAATTCATCATAGAAACCCTTATAGTAAACATCTTTAACTTCAAAACGTCTGCTGCTCCAGTTGCTATTTATTTCGGCCCATTCAGGGTAAAATACAACCGAATCTTTTTGTGTTTTTAACCCAATTTTTTCGGCATCAGCTTTTGATAAAACCACCGCATTACCTAAAATTTGGGCGGTGTAAATGTGTTTGGGGTGTTGGTAAATTTCAGCTGGTTTTCCGGTCTGAAGCAATTCGCCGTTTTTTAGGATAAGTAATTGATCGGCGAGGAATAAACCGTCGGCAGGATCGTGAGAAACCAAAATTACGGTAACACCGGTTTCTGAAGCGATGCGTTTAATATCTGCACGTAGCTGGTTCTTAAGTAAAGCATCAACCTGGCTAAATGGTTCATCCAAAAGTAAAACCTGCGTATCTGCAACCATGGCTTTTGCTATAGCCACACGCTGTTGTTCTCCACCACTTAGCTCAATGATTTTTTTATTTTGCAACGGTAAAATCCGAAGGTGCTCCATCATCTGAAGCGTTTTTTCGGCTTTGGTTTTCAGATCGGTATTCGATAGCTGTGAGGCAATATTATCGTACACTTTTGCATAAATATTCAGCGAAAAATCCTGCGTAACCATTTTCATCTGTTTGTGTCCGGGGATCAGTTGTTCATCCGGCCCCTTAACCCTTTGATCTTCGAAAAATATTTCACCTGAATCAGTTTTTAACAGCCCATAGATCGATTTTAATAAAGTTGATTTTCCGCTACCGCTCTCGCCGATAATGGCCACTACATCGCCTCTTTTAATATCGAAACTTACATTTTTGATTCCACCGGCCTGTCCTGCCTGATATTGCTTGGTTAAATTTTTAACGCTGATTAGGGTATTGCTCACGTGGTAAAGATAAGAAAAAGGTAGAGGGTTTTGAGGTAGAAGGTTTAAGGTAAATGAGACTAAACAAAAAATCCTGTCTCGCCTAACCGAAACAGGATCTGTTTATTTGTGTATTAAGTCCCCTTTAGGGGATTTAGGGGTTAGTTTAATCCGAAGGTAACTCCGAAACTCATATTCTTTAAGCCAGCTTGTTGTGAGGTGGTAAACATATCGTTAAAGTAATATTTGGTAAACAATCCTAATCCTCCGTAACCAAATCTCACGGTACCTCCGTAACGAACCGACTGAAAATGGTAACTATCATATTGTTTTTCTTTACCACGCTCTTCGCTAATCTGTTTAATTTTTCCGTTTAACAAAAAGCTAACTTCAGGACCTAAAACCAGGTAAAATCTTTTACCGTTTTTGTTTTCATTGGTGCGGAATTCAAAATTTAATGGAATATGCACATAGCTGCTGGAGAAACGGTTTTTAGAGAAATGTACCGGCGATTGATCAGTATAAACAAATTCGTTCGAATTTTTAGCTATGGTAATGTCTTTTCTCAAACGGATTAAAGTCCAATCGAAACCACCTGCCACATACACTTTAAAATTAGAGTTAAAGCGATAGCCGAACTGCAAAATATCGAAAGAGAAAGTACTGGTTTTTCCGCCTTTATAATCCAAAAAGTCGTTATTTGGAGATAAATTAAAACTTCCATTGTCAATTAATCTCGAGAAACCCCAGTCAATCCTGGTGAAAGTAATCCCGCCTACAAAACGGCCCTTTTTTACTGAATCTGATTTCGATTTTAAGATAATTCCGTGTCCTTCGCTATAATCAATTTTCTTTTTAGCAGTACTATCCTGTTGAGCAAATGCTCCTGGAGCCATAACACCGGCAAGTCCGCTTACCAAAAGTGCTGTAAATATTAGACGTTTCATATTATGTGTGTTTGTTATTTTAATGTTGTAATGTTGAAAGGTTTAAAGTTGTAATGTTGCAAAGTTTAAATGTTGGATACTGTTAACTAAAAACTGTTAATTGTAAACTGAAAACCGTTACTTTTTCCGTTTTCCAATTTTAAAAGGCCCAATATTGATCGATGATAAAGAAGAATCATCATCATCCGTACGGAACTGGATCAGTTTATCTTTTCTCTTATCTACTTTGTTCACAATGATGTTAATTACATCGCCCATATTGCGGATCCCTTTGCTTTGTTCGTTATCATTAATAGGTTCATCAGTTTTAACAGTTGTTGGATTGCTTGCCGTTACAATATCCACTTTAGGCTGCGAAAGAATAGCGGCGTCAATTTGTGCTTTAATATCATTTTTAGGCTCTTCAACCTGGGCAATCATCGTTTCCTGCTTTTGCATTTCAGGCGCAGTAACGATGCGCTGTTTTTCAACAGGTTTAACAACGTCTTGTTTAACTTTCGTTTTAGCAATAGCCCTTGCTGGTTTAGCCTCAACAGGCAAAATTGGTGCAACATTTTTAAGCGGTTCAACAACTGCAGGTAGCTGATCTTTTACAACTGGCACCTCTACCGTTTGCTTGGGCTTTTCAATTGTGTTACTGGCCAATTGTTTAGTTTCATTGGTATTATTTTGCTGTTGAAAAATCAAAATCCCGATCGTAGCAATCAATAACACAGCAGCTGCCGATAACCAATAAATGGGAACGATCCTTTTTTTCTTAGGTGTTATTTCGCTTTCTATATTGCTCCATAAATCCCTCGATGGTGTTACTTCAGCATCAGCAAAAGCATCCTTAAATAACTGATCAAAATCCTTATCCCGTATAGGTTGCATAACCAAATCCCTCCATTTTTATAATTTCTTCTTTTAATATTGCCCTTGCTCTCGATAACTGCGATTTACTCGCGCCTTCTGAAATACCAAGCGTTTCACCAATTTCTTTGTGCGAATAACCTTCTATCACATACATGTTAAAAACCATGCGATAACCATCGGCCAGTTTTTGTATTACCTTCATTAAATCCTGCATGCCTAAAGTGCCAAAATCAAATCCGGTTGATGGTTGTTCGTAAGCCTCATCTATCTCCACTACATTTAAGCTGCGTAAATTTTTACGGTAACTTTCAATTGCGGTATTCACCATTACTCTTCTAATCCAGCCTTCAAAAGAGCCATCGCCCCTATACTCTTTTATCTTTTGGAAAATTTTAATGTAGCCCATCTGCAGCACATCTTCTGCCTCCATCCTATCTTTGGCGTAGCGCATACAAACGGCCAACATTTTCGATGCAGTTTGCTTATAAAGCAGCTCCTGCATCTTCCGGTCGCCAGCTTTGCAGCCTTCCATCAAATCGTTTATCGTATAGCTTCGCGTCAATTTCATTGTGTGTTTGTATATAGAAGATGGGCAATTACAAACAATGGTTGCATGGGGAGAGAAAAAAAGTTAAATAAAGTTAAAATTATTCCAATACCAATTGATTATCAACAAGATATATTTTAAATAATTTTCAAGAAAGATATAGATTTTTTATTTGAAAATGAACATGCAGTATCTTTTGGGGATGTATCGCAAAGTCCTGACGTGAAGTGAGAACCTACAACCATTAAAAATAATAAACCCCGTAGATTTTAAAACCTACAGGGTTTGTAATGGATTAGTTAAATCACCCTCAACCTTTCTACCTTCTACCTTCCATCCTTTTTCACCTTAAACAATTTAAAATCCTGTTTATAAGTTAAGAAGAACGAGTGGTTAAACTGAAGTTGTTTATCGGTATTGTCTAAATCAATATGCGGTTCGAAACGTACATCAAGGTATAAATGCGGGATCAGTTCTTTTTGGTAAGCATAACGCAATGAAACAATGTTTCTAGAGCTTTGTCTTAACCCAGGACTATACAAATTATCTGAAACCGACTCATAAAGCGGCATCCCTTTAATCGAAATAAAGTTATTGCCTTTCCAGTAAGAAGCCACTAAACTTCCCCATTTACTTTCTACCCCGGCATTTAACCATAAACCGAAGCCACCCTGGTAGGCCCTTCTTTTATCCGGAGAGAAATCTTTGTAAACCGCAATATAGTTATCGGTATATACTTGTTTAATATTGGCATTAATGTCTTTATGCAGTTTTATACCCGTTGCGCCATTAAACATCGTTGTAATCGGGATTTCTTTTAAAACATCAATCTGACCTCCCTGGTGAAAAGCCAAAAATTGAGCAGGAATACTCAACTTCCAGTCATCATTTTTGATTAAAAAACTTTCGGTTGATAAACCACCGATGATTTCTTCTTTAGCAGGATCACCTTTATAAATCATTTTTTGCCAGGCAATCCAGGCATCTAAAGTAAATTTCTTACGCTCTACCAATAACTGCGTTCCATATTCAATAGGCGTAGTTAAAGTTCTTTCGAAATCGTATAATGGCTCAATATATTTGTGCTGAATGTTTCCTTCTAAACTTCCAAAAATCAAAGTAAGGTTACGTTTATGGTATTTTACGCTGAATAAAGGTTTTGCATCAGAGATCCCGTTCCTTCCAAAATCTTTTCTGATAAAAGCACCTGCAGTAATGGCGAGGTTTGGATGTGCATAATAAACAATCTGCGGTTGCAATTGCGTTCCGTACAAAGTATAACCATCATGAAAATCGTTGGTGTACTCGTAATTGCGAACGTAATTTAAATTATAAAAATTGAAGTGAACCTCGTTTGTTAAGCTGCTATCGGGGCGGATCCGGTTCTCAAAAGCCGATTGATTAAACTGTGCCGAAGCAAAATAAGAACTGAAAAGAAAAGTTATTAGTAATGAGGTCCTTTTCAGACCTGTGTTTGTAAACATGTGCTTGGATTTTATCGCCCAAATTTAGAATAGTTTTTGGTTTATTTAAATGAAGAGTATATGAAGTTTACGCAAAGGAAACAAAATTGCTAGCTGGTTGATCACCAAGGCACAAAGAACACAAAGTTTTTTACACTGCTTTAATTACAAACAATATTCTTGGTGCCTTAGTGACTTTGTGGTAAAAACAAATTTCAAGCTATCCAACTGCAGATTATCTTTAGTTTTATCCATTTACCATTTTCTTTCTTATAGATCACAGCTTCTCCTCCTCCGCACTTAAAATCGCAATAATATTCAGAATAAAACACACAATATTCGTAATTTCTCAAAAAAATCGGGGATGAAATTGAAGCAATTGCATTACCACAATACCGGTTGAGGTAATCCCATCCGTTATGCAGACGGGGATAATTATTTTTGAGAATTCTATTTAGCGAATCCTGACCTAAACAACTTCCTTTAAAATCAAGAAACTGCTGCCAATTTTCGATCTTAGGTTTACTTATATCTTCCTTAATAGATGATATTTCACTTTTATCAAAAAAACTTAAATCTAAATACTCCTCTTTACAACCAAATTTAGGTTCACTAATTAGAATGAATTTTCTTATTTCTAAATTTAGTCCGTAAACTTCGGTAATAAAGCTTTTTGCCTGCCTGAAATATTCCAATTTTGCATTTGCCCTTGATTGTTGAGCGTCTGCTTTACCAATTAAAAAAATTAAACTTATTAATATGCCAACAAACACTTTCAACATAACTTTTTAGGTTATGATGATGGTATTTCATATTTTCCATAATAACAGGATTAACTACTGACCGTTCTTCTTACGGTAGTTTTTATAGAGTTTAACCGCAATCATAATGGACATAGCCACGCCCATGATACCAATTAAACCATAAATCCAATTGATGGCGTTTTTTAAAATCACCACAAATACAATGGCGATCATAAAAATGGTCGCCAGCTCACGCCATAACCTCAACTGAAAGCTGCTTAGCTTATATTGGTTATTTTTAAGCTGTTTAACGATGTTCTGGCAGATGAAATGATAAATGAGTAAACCAACAACAAAACCAAGCTTAACCCACATCCAATCGGCTTGTAGCAGCCCCTGGTTTAAAGTTAACATAGATGCACCCGCCAAAACGGAAATAATCATTGCGGGGGTAGCAATAATCTTCCATAATGTAGCCTCCATTTTAACAAACTGTTTTTTGAGAATACTTTTTTCGGGTTCAGGCTTATCGTTTGCTTCCGTGTGGTAAATAAAAAGACTTAAAATATAAAATAAACCGGCCATCCAGCTAATTACAAACACAATGTGTACAGCTTTAAAATATTGGTAATATGGCAATAAGGTTTCTATCATTTTTAACTTGAAATCAAAAAAGTTTTATCCGCTTATTCGGCACACTTACTTTCCTAAATTCTCCATCATATACTTTAATAAAAGAACCATCATTAAATGTTCTATAAACCCCATCTGCTTTAACTTCGGTTCTACCCAAATTAAGCGCATCAACAACCCTTAGCACATCCTCCATCTTCTTATTAACTGCTCTAATTAATTGTTTAATCGGCAGTTTATCCTCATCATTCAAAGATTTAACAGTCATATTATTTGAGTTATATAGCTAATATACAAAAATCAAATGATTCGTTTAATACCTAAACTCTTTAACCACTTCAATTGCATATTTAACGTTATCGAAAGGAATATCTGGCATAATACCATGACCTAAATTGAAGATAAATCCTTCGGTACCGCGCATGCGCTCGAACAATTTGTGGATCTGTGCTTTAATTACTGCTTTATCGGCATACAAAATATGTGGATCTAAATTCCCCTGTACAGCAATGCCAGCTGGCAAAGCATTTTTAATGTTCAATAAATCAGCATTCCAGTCAACCGAAATTACGTCTGGTTTCGCTTCTGCCATAATCGGCGCAAAAACCGAACTTCCTTTACAGAATGAAATCACCGGAATATCTTTTCTATTTAGATTGGCAATAATTTCCTGAATATAACGGTGTGAAAACTCCTGGTAATCGTTCCACGATAAGGCAAGCGCCCAACTATCGAAAATTTGAACAGCGTTTACGCCGGCAGCAATCTGAAGGTTCAGATAATCTGCAGTTACTTTTGCAATTTTAGCCAAAAGTTTGTGCACCAATTCTGGTTGGTTGTGTATAAAGAGTTTGGTTAATTTGAAATCTTTAGACGATCCTCCTTCTATTAAATAACTCATTACCGTAAAAGGTGCGCCAGCAAAACCGATTAAAGGAATGTTTCCATTCAATCTTTGCTGAATCACTTTAATGGCATCAGCTACGTATTGTAACTCATCTAAACAATCAACATTTAGGTTTTCAATATCCTGAGCCGTACGTACAGGGTTTGCAAACTTAGGACCAACGCCTTGAGTGAAGCTTAAATCGCCACCCATAGCCTCACCGGTTACCAGAATATCACAGAATAAAATCGCGGCATCTATATCCAGCAAATCAACAGGCAACATCGTCACATCAGCTGCAATTTCAGGAGTTTTGCACATCTCTAAAAAAGAGTATTTATTTTTAATTTCCCAATATTGCGGCATAAAACGGCCTGCCTGACGCATCATCCACACTGGTGGGCGTTCTGTTTGTTTTGAAAATGCTGCGTCTAAAAATAGGTTATTCTTCATGATTTGTATTTGGTATTGCGTATCGTCACCCTGATCCGATAGCTATCGGATTTAATTCAGGGTCTTAACCAAGGAAAGATGCTTAAACAAGTTCAGCATGACGACCGGGCTAAAATTTTAATTTTGCAAATGTATAAATAAAAAAAAAACGAAGTACCTTTTTATTCCTAAACTAGTGCTTCGTTATTCAAAATGACAATACTAATATTATATTTTGCTTATTTCTTTTTCAATTTTAACAATAATATCTTTTGATCGTTGTGTTTCGGCAAGCTCTTTGGCCAGTTTAGTATAAGCTTCTGCCCTTTCCCTATCTTTCTTCCGCAAAGCGAGATTAGCCAAATGGATCAGTACATACGATTTTTCATTCTTACCCCCTACCGGAAAACGGCTGGCTAACTGAAAATGATATTCGGCTTTATCGTAATCCTGTTCTTTCAAAGCCATATTGCCTTGCATAAATTCGTAATAACCCCTACGGCTTTTTGCCAAACGCTCAGGCTTTGTAACCTCAGCCAATAAGGTCCTGGTTTTACCAAATTCGTTATTTTTGAAATGTTTCGATGCCATTAACACCGAACTATGCTTAAAATGGCTCCAAACAACAAAGGCAAATAACACACCCGAAACAGCAGCCAACTGATATTGATTGTAAAAAACACAAACCAATCCAGCCAGCACAAAAACTGCCATTAAAGCATACCTGCCTTTATTATTGTACATTAATGACTATCGGTAAATTTATAACCTACTCCACGTATAGAGTGGAAATAAACCGGATTTTTTTGATCTGGTTCGAAATATTTACGGAACGTTAAAATGAAATTATCAATCGTTCTGGTTGATGGATAAACATCGTAATTCCAAACAGTTTCTAAAATCTGCTCTCTTGAAACGGCATCATTTTTACGCTCGATCAACAGTTTCAACAACATCGTTTCCTTTTTGGTTAACGGTGTAATGGTACCATCATCATGTTTTAATTCGAAAGAGTTGAAATAGATTGTTTTATCACCGATTTTATAAGAATTCAATTCTTTTAAATCATCAGATTTTAAACTGCGTTTAACCAAAATCCCTACGCGAAGAATTAATTCTTCCAGATTGAATGGTTTAACCAAGTAATCGTCAGCTCCTTTTTTCAAACCTAAAACACGGTCTTCTGAAGTGTTTTTAGCTGTTAAAAACATAATCGGAACTTCTGCATTCTCTAAACGGATTGTTTCGCAAACCTGGAAACCATCCATTTCGGGCAACATTACATCTAAAATAATTAGATTAAAGCGTTCTTCTTTAAAAATTTTAAGAGCGGTTTTGCCATCTTTAACGGCGTGAACTTTATAACCCTCAAGTTCGAGGTTTAATTTGATAGCATCTAACAAGTGATCCT
>Ga0308160_10000248_pt1 | contig 131177 bp, 104 predicted proteins | sample PhyFR1_FD_201036 | JGI IMG/M metagenome (GOLD analysis project Ga0308160, IMG submission 201036) | Phyllosphere microbial communities from UC Gill Tract Community Farm, Albany, California, United States - DLSLF.R1 | ecosystem: Host-associated > Plants > Phyllosphere > Unclassified | place... | reverse complement strand
TAGGTCCTGACGCCAGCAATGGTGTGGGGGTTCGAGTCCCCCTCCTCGCACCACGAATAATTATTTTTTTGGACGATTTTTACAATGGCAACTGCAGTCGAAAACCTGGGTAAACTCGAGCGTCGCTTGACGATTACTTTTCCGCTGAGCGACGTTCGTACGGAAGTTGAAAAGCGCCTCAAGAAGCAGGCCAAGACCGCGCGTGCTCCGGGCTTCCGTCCGGGCAAGGTGCCGCTCAAGATGGTCGCTGCCCAGTACGGCTTCCAGATCGAGTCCGACGTGCTGAACGACAAAGTCGGCCAGGCCTTCGGCCAGGCTGCCGACGAAGCCCAGCTGCGCGTCGCCGGCATGCCGAAAATCGAACCGAAACAGGACGCGCCGGAAGGCATGCTGGCCTTCGACGCGACCTTCGAAGTCTATCCGGAAGTGTCGTTGCCGAACCTGGCCGATGTCGAAGTCGAGACCGTCAAGGCCGACGTCTCGGACGGCGAGATCGACAAGACCATCGACATCCTGCGCAAGCAGCGCGTGCACTACCACACCAAGGGCGAGTCGGGCGAGCACGGTGACGGCGGCGAAGCCGTGGCTGCCGACGGCGACCGCGTGACCGTGGACTTCACCGGCACCATCGACGGCGTCGAATTTGACGGCGGCAAGGCCGAAGACTACGCCTTCGTGCTGGGCGAAGGCCGCATGCTGCCGGAATTCGAAGCCGCCACCATCGGCCTGAAAGTCGGCGAAAGCAAGACCTTCCCGCTGGCCTTCCCGGAGGATTACCACGGCAAGGACGTGGCCGGTAAGACCGCCGAGTTCACCATCACCCTGAAGAAGCTGGAGTGGGCGCACATGCCGGCAGTCGACGCCGACTTCGCTCAGTCGCTGGGGATCGAAGACGGCAGCGTCGAAAAGATGCGCGAAGACATCAAGGTCAATCTGGAGCGCGAAGTCAACGCCCGCATCAAGGCGCGCAACAAGGAAACCGTGATGGATGCCCTGGTCAAGCACACCGAAATGGACGTGCCGCAAGTCATGGTCGCCCAGGATTCGGAGCGCCTGGCCGAGCAGACCCGCCAGGACATGGCCCAGCGCGGCATGGACGTCAAGAGCCTGCCATTCCCGGCCGATCTGTTTGCCACCAAGGCCGAGCGCCGCGTGCGCCTGGGTCTGATCCTGTCGCAGCTGGTCCAGGAAAACAACCTGCAAGCCACTCAGGACCAGGTCAAGGCCCAGATCGAAGACTTTGCACAAAGCTACGAAGATCCCCAGGAAGTCCTGAAGTACTACTACAGCGACCGTCGTCGCCTGGGCGAGATCGAAGCTCTTGTATTGGAAGAAAACGTCGTTAACTATGTGCTGGGCAAGGCAAAGGTGACGACCAAGGACATCGGCTTCGACGAGCTGATGGGCAGCGCCGCCCAGGCTTGAGACTGAAACGGTTTCAGGCTTCCTTGCCGGGAGCCCTTTGACGCCGCCGCGCACCGTTTGCGACCGTACGCAGGCTCCCGCGCCTGCCGCTGTACAATATCAGCGGTAGGCAGTTCAGGAGCCGCCTACGGCCAGCGACCGGATCGCCGGCCGTCGGGGGCTCCCTTAACTTTTCTGAAAGGACATTGGCAGGTATGAATCATAATCCGGCATTGGATACCCAAGCCCTCGGCCTCGTGCCGATGGTGATCGAGCAGAGCGGCCGCGGCGAGCGCGCTTACGACATCTACTCGCGCCTGCTGAAGGAGCGAGTCATTTTCCTGGTCGGTCCTGTCAACGACCAGATGGCCAACCTCATCGTGGCCCAGTTGCTGTTCCTGGAGAGCGAGAATCCGGACAAGGACATCTCGCTGTACATCAATTCCCCGGGTGGTTCGGTCTCGGCCGGCCTGGCGATCTTCGACACGATGAACTTCATCAAGCCGGACGTCTCGACCCTGTGCACCGGCCTCGCCGCGTCGATGGGCGCCTTCCTGCTGGCCGCCGGCGCCAAGGGCAAGCGTTTCTCGCTGCCGAACTCGCGCGTCATGATCCACCAGCCGTCCGGCGGTTCGCAGGGTATGGCATCGGACATCGAGATCCAGGCCAAGGAAATCTTGTACCTGCGCGAGCGCCTGGCGCGCATCATGGCCGACAACACCGGCCAGTCGATCGAACAGATCCACAAGGATACCGACCGCGACCGTTTCATGTCGTCGGACGAAGCCGTGGAATACGGCCTGATCGACAAGGTGCTGACCAACCGCTCGTAATAAATCCTTTTGAGCCATCCTGAGTTGTTGCTCAAATACGCCCGGACGCGACAGCGCTTCGGGCGTTTATTTTTTATTTGCGGTAGCATGGAGATGTGCGCTCTTGTTGCGCCCCCGTATTAGCGTTATATTCGAAGCAATTCAACAGAAACCTGCCCCATGTCTGACAAAAAATCCTCCAGCGGCGAAAAACTTTTGTACTGCTCGTTCTGCGGCAAAAGCCAGCACGAGGTCAAGAAGCTGATCGCCGGACCTTCGGTCTTCATCTGCGACGAGTGCATCGACCTGTGCAACGACATCATTCGCGATGAGACCTCGAACGTGGAATCGGTGGCGGGCGCGAAGTCCGACCTGCCGACGCCGCATGAGATCGCCGAACTGCTCGACCAGTACGTCATCGGCCAGCAAACGGCCAAGCGCATCCTGTCGGTCGCGGTGTACAACCACTACAAGCGCCTCAAGCACCTGGGCAAGAAGGACGACATCGAGCTGTCCAAGAGCAACATCCTGCTCGTCGGCCCGACCGGTTCGGGCAAGACCCTGCTGGCCCAGACGCTGGCGCGCATGCTCAACGTGCCGTTCGTGATCGCCGACGCGACCACGCTGACCGAAGCCGGCTACGTGGGCGAGGACGTCGAGAACATCATCCAGAAGCTGCTGCAGAGCTGCAACTACGAAGTCGAAAAGGCGCAGCGCGGCATCGTCTACATCGACGAAATCGACAAGATCTCGCGCAAGTCGGACAATCCGTCGATCACGCGCGACGTCTCGGGCGAGGGCGTGCAGCAGGCGCTGCTCAAACTGATCGAGGGCACCATGGCCTCGGTGCCGCCGCAGGGCGGGCGCAAGCACCCGAACCAGGACTTCGTTCAGATCGACACGACCAACATCCTGTTCATCTGCGGCGGCGCGTTCGACGGCCTCGACAAGGTGATCTCGAACCGCTCGGAAAAATCCGGCATCGGTTTCGGCGCCAGCGTCAAGAGCCAGACCCAGCGTTCGGTCAGCGACGTGCTGATGGAAGCGGAACCGGAAGACCTGATCAAGTTCGGCCTGATTCCCGAACTGGTCGGCCGTCTGCCGGTCGTCGCGACCCTGGCCGAACTGACCGAGGACGCACTGATCCAGATCCTGGTCGAACCGAAGAACGCCCTCATCAAGCAGTACTCGAAACTGCTCGACATGGAAGGCGCTGAACTCGAGATCCGCCCGGCCGGCCTGCATGCGATCGCCAAGAAGGCATTGGCGCGCAAGACCGGCGCGCGCGGCCTGCGTTCGATCCTGGAACACGCGCTGCTCGATGTGATGTATGAATTGCCGAGCCAGCAAAACGTCGTGAAAGTCGTGATTGACGAGAATACGATCACGAATGGCGCAAAGCCTTTGCTGATCTACAGCGAAAGCCCGAAAGCCGCCGGAGAAAATTAAAAAATTTCCCGACGCAAACACAACAAAGCTATTGAAACGCCCGATTGAGACGGTACAATCAGTCTCAACAAAAGGCGGTTTTCCACGAAAAGCCACTCGTGACCGCGGTCCCGACGTGGCTTTTTTATTCGGAAAACTGGTTTTTGTTGAAACGGCTATACTCCATGTGTAGTTATAGAACTTTTACCTGGAGAAAATATTTATAGGGCCGGTCTTGTGTTTCGGGGGTGTGCTCCCACATCGAAAACACGCTTTCTATAAGGTATGCCATGACAACTTCTAAATTGACCGAGCAAACGACACTGCCGCTGCTGCCGCTGCGCGACGTGGTGGTGTTTCCGCATATGGTGATACCGCTGTTCGTCGGCCGCCCCAAATCGATCAAGGCACTCGAAGCCGCGATGGAGCAGGGCAAGAGCATCATGCTCGCTGCACAAAAAGCAGCTGCCAAGGACGAACCCTCGGCCGCAGACATCTACGAGATCGGCTGCGTGGCCAACATTCTGCAAATGCTGAAGCTGCCGGACGGCACCGTGAAGGTGCTGGTCGAAGGCGCGCAGCGTGCCCGTATCAACCACATCAGCGATGGCGCCAGCCACTTCATCGCCGACCTGACTCCGATCAATTCGGAAGGCGGCGACGATTCCGAAGTCGAGGCCATGCGCCGCGCCATCGTCCAGCAGTTCGACCAGTACGTCAAACTGAACAAGAAGATTCCGCCCGAGATCCTGGCTTCGCTGGCCGGCATCGACGACGCCGGCCGCCTGGCCGATACCGTTGCTGCCCACCTGCCGCTGAAACTCGAGCAGAAACAGGTGATCCTCGAGATCTTCAACGTCGCCAAGCGCCTCGAGCATCTGCTCGGCCAGCTGGAAGGCGAACTCGATATCCTGCAAGTGGAAAAGCGCATCCGCGGCCGCGTCAAGCGCCAGATGGAGAAATCGCAGCGCGAGTACTACCTGAACGAACAGGTCAAGGCGATCCAGAAAGAGCTGGGTGAAGGCGAAGATGGCGCCGACATCGAAGAGCTTGAAAAGAAAGTGATCGCTGCCAAGATGCCGAAAGAGGCAATGGAAAAGGCGCAGGGCGAGATCAAGAAGCTCAAGATGATGTCGCCGATGTCGGCCGAAGCCACCGTCGTGCGCAATTACATCGATACCCTGGTCGGCCTGCCGTGGCGCAAGAAATCCAAGGTCACGATCGACCTGGAAAAAGCTCAGGAAGTGCTCGAATCCGACCACTATGGCCTCGATAAGATCAAGGAACGCATCCTCGAGTATCTCGCGGTGCAACAGCGCGTCGAAAAGCTGAAGGCCCCGATCCTGTGCTTCGTCGGTCCTCCGGGCGTGGGTAAGACCTCGCTGGGCGAATCGATCGCACGCGCGACCGGCCGCAAGTACGTGCGCATGGCGCTGGGCGGCGTGCGCGACGAGGCCGAGATCCGCGGCCACCGTCGTACCTACATCGGCTCGATGCCGGGCAAGGTGCTGCAATCGCTGTCGAAAGTCGGCGTGCGCAACCCGCTGTTCCTGCTCGACGAGATCGACAAGATGGGTGCGGACTTCCGTGGCGACCCGTCGTCGGCCCTGCTCGAAGTGCTGGACCCGGCGCAGAACCACACCTTCTCCGACCACTACGTCGAAGTCGACTTCGACCTGTCGGACGTGATGTTCGTGGCGACCTCGAACTCGTTCAACATCCCGCCGGCACTGCTGGACCGGATGGAAGTGATCCGCCTGTCGGGTTACACCGAGGATGAAAAGACCAGCATCGCGCAGCGCTACCTGCTGCCGAAGCAGATCAAGGCCAACGGTTTGAAGGACGAGGAAATCAAGGTCGAAGAGGCCGCGATCCGCGACATCATCCGTTACTACACCCGTGAAGCCGGCGTGCGTTCGCTCGAGCGCGAAGTGTCGAAGATCTGCCGCAAGGTGGTCAAGATGCTGCTGCTCAAGAAGGATGGGAAGCGTGTCATCGTCGGCGCCAAGAACCTCGACAAGTTCCTGGGCATCCGCCGCTATGACTTCGGCGCGGCCGGCAAGGAAAACCAGGTCGGCCAGGTGGTCGGCCTGGCCTGGACCGAGGTGGGCGGCGACCTGCTGACCATCGAAGCCGTCGGCGTGCAAGGCAAGGGCGCGGTGATCCGCACCGGTACGCTGGGCGACGTGATGAAGGAATCGATCGAAGCCGCGCGCACCGTGGTCCGTTCGCGGGCGCCGCGTCTGGGCATCAAGAGCGAGGTGTTCGAGAAGACCGACATCCACATCCACGTGCCGGAAGGCGCCACGCCGAAGGATGGTCCGTCGGCCGGTATCGCGATGACGACCGCGCTGGTGTCGGTGTTCACCGGCATCCCGGTCCGCGCCGACGTTGCCATGACTGGCGAGATCACGCTGCGTGGCGAAGTCCTGCCGATCGGCGGCCTGAAGGAAAAACTGCTGGCGGCGCAGCGCGGCGGCATCAAGACCGTGCTGATCCCGGAGCAGAACGTCAAGGACCTGGCCGACATCCCGGACAACGTCAAGAACAAGCTCGAGATCGTGCCAGTGCGCTGGATCGAGAAGGTGCTCGAAGTTGCGCTGGAGCGCCAGCCGGAGCCGATCGTCGACGTGCCGGCGGTGCCGGTCGCGCCGGCGGCCACGGCCGAAGGTCCGGGCGGCGTCGTCAAGCACTGATCGTTGTCAACCAGAGGGCGCCACGCGGCGCCCGCTCGAAAGGCGCCCATGCGGCGCCTTTTTTTCGTCTTCAGGAGCGCGAACCTGAGCTTTACCTTGTTGCCTGCCCGGTGCGCCGCATGACGCAAACGGCCGCCAAGCTCGACGCCGCGGTCTGGAAGATCGTGGCGGTGGTCATCATCGGCTCGCTACTGGCGCAGCTGGACGCGACCATCGTCAACGTCTCGCTGTCGAACCTGGCGCAAGACCTGCACACGACGCTGTCGACGATCCAGTGGGTCACCAGCGCTTACCTGCTGGCGCTGACCTTCGTGCTGCCACTCAGCGGCTGGCTGGTCGACCGCATCGGCGCGCGCGCGCTGTACCTGTGGTGCTTCGCGCTGTTCACCGCCAGTTCGGTGCTGTGCGCGCTGGCCTGGTCGGCGCCATCGCTGATCGGCTTGCGAATATTGCAAGGCGCGAGCGGCGGCCTGCTGGCGCCACTGGCGCAGATGACGATTAGGCGCGCCGCCGGCGTCCACTTCACGCGCGTGGCCGGGTATGCGGCGCTGCCGGTGCTGCTGGGGCCCTTGCTGGGCCCGGTGCTGGCCGGCGCGATCCTGCATGCGCTGTCGTGGCGCTGGCTGTTCCTGGTCAACTTGCCGGTGGGTCTGCTCGGCTGGCTGCTGGCGCTGCGCTGGCTGCCGGATGACCTCGACGAGCGCCGTCCGCGCGCGCTCGACTGGCTTGGCCTGCTGCTGCTCTCGCCGGGCCTGGCGCTGCTGCTGGTGGGCGCCGAGCGCATCGGCAATGCCCACACCGGCAGCGCGGCCGGCTGGGCGATGGCGGGCGGGGCGGTGCTGCTCACATTGTTCTGGCGGGTGCAGAAGCGCAAGGGCGAGCACGCGCTGATTGACCTCGGCCAGTTTCGCGGGCGTGTGTTCCGCGTGGCGGCGGCGGCCCAGTTCCTGACCAACGGCGTGTCGTTTGCGGGTCAGATGCTGATCCCGCTGTTCCTGATCGACGCATGCGGGCAGTCGCCGGCTGCGATGGGCTGGCTGCTGGCGCCGCTGGGGCTGGGCATGATGGTCAGCTATCCTTCGCTGGGCGCGCTGGTGGCGCGCTTCGGCGCGCGCGCGGTGGCGCTGGGCGGCGCCCTGCTGGCGCTGGCCGGGACGCTGTTCTTGGTCTGGCAAGCCGGCCATACGCTGGCCCTGTGGCTGTTGCTGCCGGCCTTGTTTCTGCGTGGCGTGGGGCAGGGCGCGGTCGGGCTGCCGGCGATCTCGGCGGCCTATTCGCGCATCGAGCGGCGCGACCTGGCGATGGCCACGACCACCTTGAACATCGTGCAGCGCCTGGGCGGGCCGACCCTGACCACGCTGTGCGCCGTCGCGCTCGGCTGGCTGCTGGCGCGCCGTGTGCAGGCATTCGGCCTGGACGCCTGGGCCTGGGCTTTCGCGCTCCTGTCCGGCCTGCATGCCTTGTGCGCGCTGGCCGCCGCCGGCTTGCCCGCCCGCGCGGCCGCGCGCGCGCCGGCCAGTGGGTAGTCGCATATCGGCAACTGAACACGCGCGAACCGCGATCGTAGCCATCCCGGGTCGAGCCCAGCTTGACACAAGGCATTTCCCAAATGTCTAATACGCCCTTGCGGTTTGCCGTCGGTCAATTTCTGACGCCCAAAACAAGCCGTGTCCAGAACGTGAACGAGGGAAGAGAGTGAACAAAACTGAACTGATCGAAGAAATTGCGAAGTCCGCGGACCTGACCAAAGCCTCTGCGGCGCGCGCCCTCGATGCGATGATCGATGCCGTGACCCAGACGCTGAAGAACAACGACAGCGTGACCCTGGTGGGTTTTGGCACCTTTACCGTGGGCGAGCGCGCCGCGCGCACCGGCCGCGACCCGCGCACCAAGGAAGCCATCACGATCAAGGCCGCCAAGGTCCCGAAATTTAAGGCTGGCAAAGCCCTGAAAGATGCAGTAAACTAATGCCTCCGCTGCGCTGACACGCAGCAGGAAGCATCCTCGACCGTTGTGGGTTCCCAGTCGGTCTGGATGACGTAGTACCCAGTATTTCGTGGAGCGGTAGTTCAGTTGGTTAGAATACCGGCCTGTCACGCCGGGGGTCGCGGGTTCGAGTCCCGTCCGCTCCGCCACGAATTTTGTTGCCAGAGCGACGTCCCTGCGGACGTCGCGGTTTGGGACTCGAAGCGATTCGCTTGCAAGCGAATCGGCGGCCGGCCGAAGGTCGGCGAGCCCCTAAATTCTTCGGCGATAACGCAGTGGTGCAAAAGAAATACCAGAATCTGGAGCGGTAGTTCAGTTGGTTAGAATACCGGCCTGTCACGCCGGGGGTCGCGGGTTCGAGTCCCGTCCGCTCCGCCAGATACCGAAAAAAGGCGAACCCTGGGTTCGCCTTTTTTTTCGGGTTTTTTCCGGCAGATTTTTGCCACGCATCTTCAACCTTGATTGGCTGACCATGTTTGAATTTATCCGTAATCACCAGCGCCTGATGCAGTTCCTGCTGTTGCTGCTGATCCTGCCATCCTTCGTGCTGGTCGGCGTGAGCCAATACAAGGAGCGCGGCGTCAGCAATGGCGTGGCGACCGTGGACGGGCACGAGATCACCCGCCAGGAATGGGAAACCGCGCAGCGCCGTGAGATCGACCAGGCGCGCCAGCAAATGGGCGCGCGCTTCGACCAGAAGCTGTTCGATTCGCCGGAAGCGAAGCAGGCCATCCTCGACAATCTGGTCGGCGAGCGCGCCGTCAACGCCGAGGTGACCCGTGAACACCTGACCGTCAGCGACGCCGCGCTGCAAAAGGCGATCCTGGACATCCAGGCCTTCCGCAAGCCGGACGGCAGCTTCGACATGGACCAGTACAAGGCCGCGCTGGCCGCCCAGGGCATGACGCCGGAGAGCTTCGACGCGCGCATGCGCCACGACATGGCCGTGCAGCAGCTGGCCGCCGGCATCCAGTCAACCTCGTTCGCCCCGCGCAGCGTGGCCGCGCGCCTGTCCGACCTGAACGACCAGCAGCGCCAGGTGCAGGAAGCGCTGTTCCCGGCCGCGAACTACGCTTCCCAGGTCAAGGTCACCGACGATATGGTCAAGGCCTACTACGACAAGCATCCGGACCAGTTCCAGGTGCCGGCCCACGTCAAGGCCGAATACCTGGTGTTCGACCAAGCCGCCGTCGAGAAGGCGGTCACCGTGTCCGACGCCGAAGTGCTCGATGCCTACAACAAGAGCAAGGCGCGCTTCTCGACGCCGGAAAAACGCAGCGCCAGCCACATCCTGATCACGGTCGCGAAAGATGCGCCGGCGGCAGCCGATTCGGCCGCCAAGGCCAAGGCCGACGCCATCGCGGCCGAGGTACGCAAGAACCCGAACGAGTTCGCCAAGATCGCCAAGGCCCAGTCGCAGGATCCGGGCTCGGCCGAGCTGGGCGGCGACCTCGGCAACATCGAGAAAGGCGTGTTCGCCAAGCCGGTCGAAGATGCGATCTACGGTCTGAAGGAAGGCGAGATCAGCAACCCGGTCAAGTCGGAGTTCGGCTACCACATCGTCAAGGTGACCAAGGTCGTGCCGGCCGCCCAGCAGACGCTGGACGAAGCCAAGCCGCAGATCGTCGCCGAGCTCAAAAAGCAGAAGATGGCGGCGAAGTTCACCGAGCTGGCCGACACCTTCTCGAACACCGTCGAAGACCAGTCGGACAGCCTCAAGCCGGCCGCCGACAAGCTCGGCCTCACGATCCAGACCGCCGATGGCTTGACCGCCACGCCGAACCCGGCGCTGGGCGCGTCGCCGGTCAATAACGACAAGTTCTTGAAGGCGATCTTCTCGAACGACGTCCTGACCAACAAGCGCAACACGCAGGCGATCGAAGTCGCGCCGAGCACCCTGGTGGCCGGCCGCGTAGTCGAATTCAAGCCGGCGTCCAAGCGCTCTCTGGCCGAGGTCGACGCCGCGATCCGCCAGCGCGTGACCCAGGAAGAAGCGGCGCGCCTGGCGCGCCAGGCCGGCGAGGCCAAGCTGGGCGCGGCCAAGGGTGGCGACGCCGCCGGTTTCGGCGAAGCCAAGATGGTCTCGCGCACCCAGCAGCCGCCGTTCAACCCGACCGCCGCGATCGCGGTGCTCAAGGCTGACGTCAGCAAGCTGCCGGCCGTGGTCGGCGTCGACATCCCGAACGTGGGCTATGGCGTGTACCGCATCACCCAGGTCAGCCAGCCGGCCCAGCCGGACGTGGCGCGCCGCCAGCAGGAAGCCCAGGAAATCGGCCGCGCGGTCGGTAGCGGCGAGATGTACGGCTACGTCGAAGCGCTGAAGCACAAGGCCAAGGCCAAGGTCAACGTCAAGGCCGCCGACCTCGGCGCCGCCAAGAACGAAGACTGATCCGTGAGCCTCGATCAGTAACAAAGCCCGGCCGCGCAAGCGGACCGGGCTTTTTTCATGGGCTGCCGTTTTCCAGCAGCGCCAGGTAGCGCCGGAACGAGGCCGCCACCGCCGCCCGGGCGCCGCGTTCGATCTCGGCGTCCCAGAAGGCGCCGTAGACCGCATCGTAGTCGAACGGTGCCAGCCGCGCCTGCATCGTGCGTACGGTGGCCGCCGGCAGCGGCAGGTAGTTCGGGTAGCTCCACATGAAGGAGACGAAGTCGCGTCCGGGCGTGACCTGCAGGATGTCGCCGGACAGCAGCGCGCCGCGTCCTTCACTGAGCTGCGGCGCGTGCAGCACCGTGCCGCCCTCGAAGTGGCCGCCCAGGCGCAGCAGGCGCATGTCGCCGTGCAGGTCGACGGTGTCGCCCGACCAGAAACGCAGCGACGAATCGGCGCGCACCACCCACCGGCGGTCGGCTTCGTGCAGCCAGACCGGGCAACCGAAGGCGTGCGCCCACTCGACCATCGTCGTGTAGTAATGCGGGTGCGAGATCGCGATGGCCGCGATGCCCCCTAAGGCCTCGACCAGGTCGCGCGTGGCGTCGTCGAGCAGGGCGATGCAATCCCACAGCACGTTGCCCGCGGGGTGCCGGACCAGCAGGGTGCGCTGGCCGATGCCGACCTTCGGTTGGGTGGCGAGCGCGTACAGGTCAGGCTGGAGCTTGCGCCAGTAGTTGTGGTGGTCGCGCCGCAGTTGTTCCAGCGTGGTCCAGGCCTGGCCGCCCGGCGGCACGTACTGGCGCGCGTCGCTGCAGATACGGCAGGCCGGCGGCGGCGCCGAACTCGGCGGGTACTGTGTGGCGCAGGTGGTGCAGATGAAGCAGTCCATGGCGCGCTCTCCGGTTGTCCTGGTTCGGCGCAGGATAGCCGTTCCACGCGCACAGGTACGCACGCCTGCGCGCCCGCCCGCACACCCGCGTGCGCGCGTACGCGACGCGCGAGAGTCAAGCCGCGTGCAGTGCGCGCGCCGCGGCCAGGAAGTCGTCCTGGCCGATGTCCGGCAAGACCAGCGATCGCGCCTGCGGATACTGGACAAAGTTGCGGTCGATCGAGCGCAGGTAGGCCGGGTCGTAATGCTCGACCAGCAGCTGGTCGACCAGTTGCGGCATCTGGCCGCCGTGCGCCATCTCGCGCCAGGCGTCGATCTTCGCGCGCCCGTGCAGCTGGCTCAGGTGTTCGAGCTGCGAGACCAGCGCGCCAGGGTCGAGCGCAAAGTGGCGGTAGTCTTCCATCAGCAGGTCGACCCGCTTGGGGCGATCGAGCTGCAGCGCGATGCACGGCGCCGCGCGCATGCGTTCCATGACGGCTTCCGGTACGCGCAGGTTGCCGACCTTCTTGCTCTCGGACTCGACGAACACCGGCCGCGCCGGGTCGAAGCGGCGCAGCTTGTCCCAGATCTCGGTCTCGAAACGCTTCTGGCTCGGCTGCGGCTCGCCCGGCAGATGGCCCAGCACCGAGCCGCGGTGGGCGGCCAGGCGTTCCAGGTCCAGCACCTGGGCGCCGATCGACTCGAGCGTCTCGAGCAGGCGGCTCTTGCCGCTGCCGGTGGTGCCGCAGATCACTTGCCAGTCCAGCGCCGGCGGATTGTCGAGCGCGCCGCTGACGTAGTTGCGGAAGGCTTTGTAGCCGCCGTCGAGCTGCACCGCCGGCCAGCCGACCTTGGCCAGGATGTACGCCATCGAGCCGCTGCGGTTGCCGCCGCGCCAGCAGTAGACCAGCGGCTTCCAGTCGCGCGGTTTGTCGGCGAACAGGGTGTCGAGCGCATGTGCGATATTGCGCGCGACCAGCGGCGCGCCGATCTTCTTCGCCTCGAAGGCGCCGACCTGCTTGTAGGTGGTGCCGACCAGGATGCGCTCCTCGTCGTTCAGCACCGGGCAGTTAATGGCGCCGGGAATGTGGTCGAGCGCGAACTCGGACTCGCTGCGCGCGTCGATGATGGTATCGAAGGCGTCCAGCTGGATATCGGCGAAGCTCAGGACTGCAGGGTATTTCATTGTCGTTGTATTTATGGTTTCAGGAGCGGCGCCAGGCGGGGCCAGATGTTGTTGAGGATGGTCGGGTGGGCGCTTGCCAGCGGGTGCAGGCGGTCGGCCTGGAAACTGGCCGGCACCTGCGCGACGCCGTCCAGCATGAAAGGCACCAGCGGCACCTTTTCCTGCGTCGACAGCTCGGTGTACATGCCGGCGAAGCGTTCGGTATAGGCGCGGCCGTAGTTGGGCGGCATGCGCATCCCGACCAGCAGTACTTTCGCGCGCGCCTTTTCGGCCATGTCGACCATGGCGCGCAGGTTGTCTTCGGCCGATTTCACCGGCAGGCCGCGCAGTCCGTCGTTGGCGCCCAGTTCCAGCACGACGATGTTCGGGTGGTGCTGGGCGAGCAGGGCCGGCAGCCGCGAGCGGCCGCCGCTGGTAGTGTCGCCGCTGATGCTGGCGTTGACGATGGTGGCGTCGATCTTTTCGGCGCGCAGCCGCCCCTCGAGCAGGGCGACCCAGCCGGTACCGCGCACCAGCCCGTACTCGGCCGACAGGCTGTCGCCGACCACCAGAATGGTTTTTGGTGCAGAATACGCGTTCCCGGCAGCGGCGAACGCGAAGGCTGCGCCGAACCCGACGATCCATTTCTTCAGATGAGCAAGCATGCGTGATATTCCCGAGGCTTCAAAAAACGAGGTGCAAAATGCGGCTGCAAGCGTGACGGCAGGCGGCCCGCCCGGTTTGCAAGGCCGCAGCGGCGCGCGCGCGGCGATCGAGGTCATTGGGCTGTCCAAGCGTGTGGCCGACGCCAGCGGCGAGCTCACCATCCTGCACGAGGTGGATTTTACCGTGCAACCGGCCGAGACGCTCGCCCTGGTCGGCGCATCGGGGTCGGGCAAGTCGACGCTGCTCGGCCTGCTGGCCGGCCTGGACACGCCCTCGACCGGCAAGGTGCTGCTCGATGGGGCCGACATCTTCGCCCTCGACGAAGATGGCCGCGCCGCCTTCCGCAAGGCCAAGTTGGGGTTCGTGTTCCAATCTTTCCAGTTGCTGGCGCACCTGAATGCGCTGGAAAACGTGATGCTGCCGCTGGAACTGCGCGGCGACGGCGACGCGCGCGCGAAAGCCGAGGCGATGCTGGGCCGGGTCGGCCTGTCGAGCCGCCTGCGCCATTATCCCAAATACCTGTCCGGCGGCGAGCAGCAGCGCGTGGCGCTGGCGCGCGCCTTCGTGACCGAGCCGCCGCTGCTGTTCGCCGACGAGCCGACCGGCAGCCTGGATGCGGCCACCGGCGAGGCCGTGATCCAGCTGATGTTCGAACTGAACCGCGAGCATGGCTCGACGCTGGTGCTGGTCACGCATGATCCGTCGATGGCCGCGCGCTGCGGACGCACGCTGACGATCGCGGCGGGGAAGTTGGTATAAACCGTCGCCCGGGGCTCACCGTTGTCGCCCTGGCGCGTGCCGGGGTCCAGGTTTTTTAGCGCTTACGCACCCAAACCCTGGGTTCCGGCCTCCGACGGAACGACAGGATCGAGGGTGTGGCTTCTGTCCCGCACCAGCGCATTGAACGCACTGCGTATCGCCGCCGGCAATTCTCCCGCCGTCAAGCCGATCGGCCCCACGCCATCGTCGACCAGCCGGTCGGCCGCCGCCCCATGTAGCCACACGGCGCCCAGCGCCGCTTCCCACGCCGGCCAAGCCTGGGCCAGCAGCGCCGCGCACAGGCCGGCCAGCACGTCGCCGGTGCCGCCGGTGGCCAGACCCGGATTGCCGGTCGGGTTGATCGCCACCTGACCGTCGGGGCGCGCGATCACGCTGCCGGCGCCTTTCAGTACCACCACCGCGTTCAGACGCATCGCCAGTTCGCGCGCGTTTTCCAGCCGGTCGGCCTGAATGACAGCCGCCGTCACGCCGAGCAGGCGCGCCGCCTCCAGCGGATGCGGCGTGAGCAGCGCCGGCTCGGGCCGTGCGGCCACGCGCGCTTGCAGTTCCGGGCTGGCGGCGATCAGGTTCAGCGCATCGGCATCCAGCACCAGCGCCTTGGCCGTGTCGAGCGCCTTGGCCAGCATCCGCGTGGCGCCGGCCGAATCGCCCATGCCGGGGCCGGCGGCCACGCTGCGGTTCTCGAAGACAAAGCCGGCGGCGTCGCGCAACATGATTTCGGGATGGGTCGGATCGACGCCGAGGCCGGGATCGATGGCGGCGCCGAACACCTTGCCCGCGCCCGCAAACAGCGCCGCGCGCGCGGCCAGCAGCAGCGCGCCGGCCATGCCGTGGGCGCCGCCCAGGACGGCGACGTCGCCGTAGCTGCCCTTGTGCGAGTTCTGGCGGCGCGGCCGCAAGTGATGCGCGAACAGCGTCGGCGCGTTGATGACGGCCTGGGGCGGCGCCGCTTGCGCCAGGTCGACGCCGAGCAGCGCCACGTGCACCCGCCCGGCGTGGTCGCAGCCGTCGGCCGTGTGCAGGCCGGGCTTGTCGCCAAGGTAGGTGAGCGTGTGGGTGGCGCGCACGGCGACGCCGTCGGGACCGACGATGCTGCCGGTATCAGCGTCCAGGCCGCTCGGCACGTCCAGCGCCAGCACCGGGCAGGCCAGCGTGTCGAGTCGTTCCACGAGAGCGCGCGCGCGTCCCGCCAGCGCGCGCGCGAGGCCGATGCCGAACAGGCCGTCGACCGCCAGCCGGTAGCGGCGGTGGTCATCGATGTCGTCGACGAAGCGGACCGCGCCGGCGCGCGCGCGCGCCAGCGCCTGCGCCGCTTCGGGCGAGGGCGCCGGCGCGTCCGGGGCCAGCAGGACCACGTCGACGGCGACGCCGGCATCGGCCAGCTCGGCGGCGCATTCGAGCGCATCGCCGCCGTTGTTGCCTGGGCCGGCCAGCACCAGCACCGGCCCCTTGACGCCGGCCAGCAGTTCGAGCGCCAGGTTCGAGGCAGCTTCGCCGGCGCGCCGCATCAGCGTGCCCGGCGCCAGCCTGGCCTGGTAATCCGCTTCGATCGCGCGGATCTCGGCGACGCTGTACAGCGCGGCCGGAATCGACATGTCACTGCGCAGTTTGTCCATGCGCTCTCCATTGTGGTCGGGGAGATCATTGTCGCACCGCACGCGAAAACTCGTGTGCACTACAATGTGGCCACGTTTGAACAGCATGGAGTACTCATGGACTGGCAGTTCTGGATCGACCGCGGCGGCACCTTCACCGACATCGTGGCGCGCCGCCCCGACGGCACCCTGGCGACGCATAAGCTGCTGTCGGAAAATCCCGAGCAGTATCGCGACGCGGCCGTGGCCGGCATTCGCCACCTGCTCGGCTTGGAGCCCGGCGATCCGCTGCCCAGCGGCGCAGTCGAAGCAGTCAAGATGGGCACGACCGTCGCCACCAACGCGCTGCTCGAGCGCAAGGGCGAGCCGACGCTGCTGGCCATCACGCGCGGATTCCGCGACGCGCTGCGCATCGCCTACCAGAACCGGCCGCGCCTGTTCGACCGCCACATCGTGCTGCCCGAGCTGCTGTACGCGCGCGTGGCCGAGATCGACGAGCGCATGGGCGCCCACGGCGACGTGGTGCAGTCGCTGGACGAAGCCCAGGCGCGGCAAGCGTTGCAGGCGGCTTTCGACGCTGGCCTGCGCTCGGTCGCCATCGTCTTCATGCACGGCTACCGCTATACAAAGCATGAGGAAGCGGTGGCGCGCATTGCGCGCGAGATCGGCTTCACGCAAGTCTCGACCTCGCACGCGGTCAGCCCGATGATGAAGCTGGTCGCGCGTGGCGACACCACGACCGTCGACGCCTACCTGTCGCCGATCCTGCGCCGTTACGTCGACCAGGTCGCCGGCGAACTGCCGGGCGTGAACCTGCAGTTCATGCAATCCAGCGGCGGCCTGACCGACGCGCGCGCCTTCCAGGGCAAGGACAGCATCCTGTCCGGCCCGGCCGGCGGCATCGTCGGCATGGTGCGCGCCAGCGAACTGGCCGGCTTTTCCAAGGTGATCGGCTTCGACATGGGCGGCACCTCGACCGACGTGTCGCACTATGCCGGTGAGTTCGAACGCGTGTTCGAGACCCAGGTCGCCGGTGTGCGCATGCGTGCGCCGATGATGAGCATCCACACGGTGGCGGCCGGCGGCGGCTCGATCCTGCACTTCGACGGCAGCCGCTACCGCGTCGGCCCGGACAGCGCCGGCGCCAATCCAGGGCCGGCCAGCTACCGCCGCGGCGGCCCGCTGACGGTCACGGACTGCAACGTCATGCTCGGCAAGATCCGGCCCGCGAACTTCCCGCGCCTGTTCGGGCCGAACGCCGACCAGCGGCTCGACGTCGACGCGGTGCGCGCCGGTTTCGAGGCGGTGGCTGCACGCATTGGCGAGGCGACCGGCGAAACGCCCGCGCCCGAAGCCGTGGCCGAAGGCTTCATCCGCATCGCGGTCGGCAACATGGCCAATGCGATCAAGCAGATCTCGGTCCAGCGCGGCCACGACGTCACCGAGTATGCGCTGACCAGCTTCGGCGGCGCCGGCGGCCAGCACGCCTGCCTGGTCGCCGACGCGCTCGGCATGAAGACCGTGTTCATCCACTCGCTGGCCGGGGTGCTGTCGGCCTACGGCATGGGCCTGGCCGACCAGAGCGTCATGCGCGAGCGCGCGATCGAACGGCGTTTGCTCGATCTCGAGCCCGACGAACTGAAAGCGCAACTGGATGCGCTGGCGACGTCGGCGGTTGACGCCTTGCTGGCGCAGGGCGTGTCAGAGGAACGCATCGACGTGATCCGCCACGTCCACCTGCGCTACGAAGGCACCGATTCGGCGATCGTGGTCGGCTTCGACGGGTTCGACGCGATGCAGGCGGCGTTCGAGAGCGCGTATCGGCAGCGCTTTTCCTTCCTCATGCCGGGCAAGGCGCTGGTGGTCGAAGCGCTGTCGGTCGAGGCGCTGGGACGCTCGGATGCGCCGGCGGAGCAGCCGGTGGGGATCGACGCAGCCGGCTCGCGCACGCCGGCGCGCGCGCGCGAGACGGTGCCGATGTTCGGCGATGGCCAGTGGGTTGATACCGCGGTCTACCGGCGCGCCGACATCCAGCCCGGCGACGTGATCCGCGGCCCGGCCATCGTCGCCGAGGCGAATGCGACCACGGTGGTGGAGCCAGGCTGGCAAGCCGAGGTCACGGCCTACGACCACCTGGTGCTGCGTCGCGTTCAGGCGCTGCCGGAGCGCCACGCGATCGGCACCACGGTCGACCCGGTGATGCTGGAGATCTTCAACAACCTGTTCATGTCGATCGCCGAGCAGATGGGCCTGCGCCTGCAGAACACCGCGTATTCGGTCAACATCAAGGAGCGCCTGGACTTCTCGTGCGCGATCTTCGATGCAGATGGCAACCTGGTCGCCAACGCCCCGCACATGCCGGTGCACCTCGGTTCGATGGGCGAGAGCATCAAGACCGTGATGCGCCAGAATGCGGGCCGGATGAAGGCCGGCGACGTCTACGCGCTGAACGACCCATACAACGGCGGCACGCACCTGCCGGACGTCACCGTCATCTCGCCGGTGTTCGACGAAGCAGGGGCGGAGATTCTGTTTTACGTCGGCTCGCGCGGCCACCACGCCGACATTGGCGGCACCACGCCGGGCTCGATGCCGCCAGACTCGACCCACATCGAGCAGGAGGGCGTCCTGATCAACAACTTCAAGCTGGTCGACGGTACGGACGGCGTGCTGCGCGAGCTTGAAACGCGCGCGATGCTCCAAAGCGCGCGCTACCCGGCGCGCAATCCGGACCAGAACATGGCCGACCTGCGCGCCCAGGTTGCGGCCAACCAGAAGGGCGTCGAGGAACTGCGCAAGATGGTCGCCTACTACGGCTTGAGCACGGTGCGCGCCTACATGGGTCACGTGCAAGACAACGCCGAGGAAGCGGTGCGGCGCGTGGTCAAGGTCTTGAAGGACGGCGCGTTCACGGTCGAGCTGGACAACGGCGCACGCATCCAGGTCGCGATCCGCGTCGACCAGGCCGCGCGCAGCGCCGAGATCGACTTTACCGGCACCTCGGACCAGCTGCCGAACAACTTCAATGCACCGTCGAGCGTGTGCATGGCGGCCGTGCTGTACGTGTTCCGCACACTGGTCGACGACCAGATCCCGCTCAACGGCGGCTGCCTCAAGCCCCTGAAGGTGATCATCCCGCCGGGTTCGATGCTGAACCCGCATTACCCGGCCTCGGTGGTATCGGGGAACGTCGAGACTTCGACCTGCATCACCAATGCGCTGTACGGCGCGCTCGGCGTGATGGCAGCGTCGCAGGGCACGATGAACAACTTCACGTTCGGGAACGAACGCTACCAGTACTACGAGACGATCTCGGGCGGCTCGGGCGCGGGGATGGGGAAAAACGCGGGCTTCGACGGCACCTCGGTCGTGCAGACCAACATGACCAACTCGCGCCTTACCGACCCGGAGATCCTCGAATTCCGCTTCCCGGTACGGCTGGAGAGTTACGCAATCCGCGCCGGTTCGGGCGGGGCGGGGCGCTGGCACGGGGGCGACGGCGGCACACGCCGCATCCGCTTTCTCGAGGCGATGACGGCGGCGATCCTGTCCAACAACCGCATCTACGCGCCCTTCGGCATGGCCGGCGGCGCGCCCGGCGCGAAGGGGCGCAACCTGGTCGAGCGGGCCGATGGGTCTGTCGAGGAGCTGGGACATATCGGCAAGACCGAGATGGCGCCGGGGGATGTGTTCATGGTCGAGACGCCGGGGGGAGGGGGCTACGGCGCCTGATGGGGGGCTGCCGCCACGGCGTCCCCTTGGTCAGCAAGGGCGCGCCGAGCGCCGGTGGCCGCTCGATCGCGATTGAGTGGAGCAATCGACAGATGCCGCTTGAAAACGCATTCAATGGATGGGAGAGCATCGCGGCGGCGTTCGCCGCGGCCCGTTCCGAGATCGGCAGCGATGTCGCACGATCCTGGGTAACACGGCTGTTTCCGGGCGGCGCCGTCCTGGATCTCGGCTGCGGGTCCGGTTATCCGATTGCGTCGGCAATCACCGAACTTGGCTACGAGGTGTTCGGCATCGACGCATCGCCGACGCTGGTCTCGATGTTCCGCAGTCGGCTCCGCGCTGCGCGCGTGGCTTGCGAGACCGTGCAGGACAGCGCCTTTTTCGGCCGGACGTTCGACGGCGTCGTCGCGGTCGGGCTGATGTTCTTACTGTCGGCGGATGACCAAGGACAGCTGATCGGGAAAGTCGGGAAGGCGCTCGAACCTGGCGGTCGTTTTTTGTTCAGCGCCCCTCGTCAGCGCTGTACTTGGAACGATATGCAGACCGGCCAGCCATCGCTGTCGCTCGGCCAGGTCGAATATGAGCGCTTGCTGGCGGAGGCGCACATGCGTCTGATGGGGACGTATGTCGACGAAGGCGGCAATGACTATATCGACGCGGAGCGTTACGACACCACCCGATTCTGCGAAATCGACCGGTTGAATTCGAGCCAGCCGTTACCGAGTTCGGTGACCTCGTAACCGTTGACGATGCGCCGTAAAAACAGGTTCGACTCCAGCCAGGTCCGGATGTCCTCGCTCATCGGAATCGCAGCCTGACCGCAGCGGATGCTGTTGAGCGCACGCACGCAGGCGTAATGCTTGAGCGCTTGCCGACCTTTTGCGGTGATCACCGGCTTGCCGTCTTCGTCCAGCCGGATCATCGCGAACTGCTGCAACTCCGCTGGGCATTCGACCAGCGTCATCCTGTGCATGCCGGTATCGGCTTCGAAGCGCAGGCGGTGCAGGACCGCCATGCCGACCGCGTCGATGGTGACGGCGCCGTCGTCGTCGTCCGACGTTTCGCGCCGATCGACCGGTGCGCACGGCGCAGCGTCGGTGCGGCGGCGCTGGGCGCGCCGGTCTTCCGGGATGGCCAGCACGCGCTCGGCCAAGGCCTCGTCAAGGCCATTGCGCATGAGTAGGTTCTTCGCCGCGGCGTTGCCGAAGCCGCGCCGCATGGCCAGCACGGTGCGCAGGATTTTCGCGGTGACGCCGTCGGTGCGGCGGTCTCCCATGCGTCGTTCAGGGTGGGTAGCGAGGGTCATGTGGTCTCAGGGCGCGTCGTTCATCGAATCATATCAAAAAATCATCGAATTGGGCGATGCGCCGATGCTGCCCATAGCACTCACCCGGAGATGCCATACTTGCGCTTGCACGCGGCCAGTTCGGCATCCAGCGCCGCGAGGCGCGGATGCCCGGCATCGAGCGTGCGGATATTCTCCAGCTGCTCCTGCGCGAGGGTGGCCAGCGGGTGATCCCAGCCCATCTCGGCGATCTGGCGCAGCACGCCGCCGACGGTGGCGATCATCACCTGCAGGTGGCCCGGCGCCATGTGCAGCGCTTCGAGCAGCGTCTGCACGGCGCCGCGCACGTCGCCCATGTTGCGCTTCTCGTCGGCCACGCCGAGCAGGATCTGGGCCTGGGCGCGCAGCTGCTTGCCCATGCCGTCGGCCAGTTCGGGGCGGCCGGCCTGGATGAACACGTTGATCGCCTGCTGCGGCGTGACCGGACCGGCATCAAGCCCGGCGCCGGCGTCGGCGTTGGCCATCGCGCCGATCATTACCTCGGCCGCTTCCTCGTCCAGCCGGTGCGCCAGGCAGGAGCGCGCCACGCCGACGCGCAAGGCGTTCGACAACGCCGCGCCGCTGCGCAGCGCCTCGACCGTCTGCTTCAATTCCGCCACCGCGGCGCCGCTGTTGCCGGTGGCGTCCAGCAGCAGGGCGCTCGACAGCGACTTGCAGGCCTGCGCTTCCGGCGTGCCGCGCAGCGAACGTTCCAGGTCGCGGATCACGCCGCCGGCCCCCGCCGCATCGCCCTTGCGCACCAGCGCGCGCACCAGGTTGACGTGGTCTTCCGGATTGCGGAATTCCGAGTAGCGCGAGCGTGTCACGACCTGCCTGAGCGATTTCTCGGCGGCGTCCATGTCGCCGGTTTCCAGCGCGACTTCGCCCAGCTTGCGCAGGCGCCGCACCACGTGCGGTGAGATCGCGACCGCGCTCGCCAGCGTCTTTTGCGCCGCGGCCGCGTCGCCGCGCGCTTCCTGGCAGCGCGCCAGCAGGTCATAGGCGGCCATCAGGCGCGGGTTGTCATGAACGAGTTCTTCCAGCCGTTCGAGCGCTTCGGGTACGCGGCCCTGAGCGAACAGCGCGCGCGCCAATCCGAGCCTGGCCCAGCCCAAGCCACTGCTGGCGGCGACCTGACGGTACAGCGCTTCGGCCTGCTCGTGCTCGCGCAGCGCCACGTGCAGCTCGGCGCGCAGGCGCGCGAAGTCGAGCGCATGGCGCGGCTGCTCCTTGGCGGCCTGCGCGCACACGCCGATGGCGGCGCGCAGGTCGCCCTGCGCCACGGCCTGGTAGGCCGGCAGCAGGGCGGCGCGGCGCGCCAGTGCGCGCGCGATGCGGCCATTGAGCGTCTCGGCGGTGAAGGGTTTCAGGACGTAGTCGGTCGGCTGCAGCTCGGCGGCGCTGACCACGCGGTCGTAGGCGCCCTCCGAGGTCAGCATGATGAAGATGGCCCAGGGCGGAATCAGCTTGTGGTGGCGCAGGTCTTCCAGCAGCTGCTGGCCGTCCTGGCCTTCGCCGCTGCCGCCGCTGTTGCTGTGCGCGCCGCCCAGGTCGTATTCGCACAGTATGACGTCCGGCTGGCGCCGCTGCAGCTGCTTGACGGCGGTGCCGGCGTTGACCGCATATTCGATGCGCGTGATGCCCAGCACGTTCAGCATGTTCTGCAGGTTGGCGCGGATGCCCGGGTTCGGGTCGATCACGAGTACCGTCAGGTGGGCATTCGGCTGGGCGCTCGACGTAATTTGTGCTTGGCTGCTGTCTGGCATCGTTCCTGTCTCCGCCGTGCGTGGGTGGCCGCGAATGACGACCATGGATCGGCGCGCCCGGCGTACTTAACTGCGTTACGATACCGGTTCCTCACCCATAGGGCAACCGGGGCCGGTCTGCGCCTGGGGCGGCATGTTGCCCGACACTGTATAATATCGGGCTATCTTCCACCCGCAGCCACGCTGCATCAACCGACTTCCAAGCCATGTTGATTCTGCCGGGTTCCAACGCCCTCTCTGCATTCCGTAGCCAACGCCTCCTCGCGCAACTGCAAACCGTCGCTCCGACGGTCGCAGGCGTGCAGGCGCGCTACGTCCACTTCATCGACGCCAGCAACCCCTTATCGACCGAGGACCAGCAGCGTCTCACCAGCATGCTCACCTATGGCGAGCCGGTGCCGGACACGCAGTACGAGGGCGTGACCGAAAGCTTCTTCGTGGTCCCGCGCCTGGGTACGATCTCGCCGTGGGCATCGAAAGCCACCGACATCGTGCACAACTGCGGCATGGCCCAGGTGCACCGCGTCGAGCGCGGCGTCGCGTTTACCGTGGTCCTGAAGAGCGGCTTGTTCGGCACTGGCCTGGGCGCGCCCAAGCAGCTGTCGAACGAGGAAGTCGCGGCCGTGGCTGCGCTGCTGCACGACCGCATGACGGAGACCGTGCTGCGCTCGGCCGAGCAGGCCGAGTCGCTGTTTTCCGAACTGGCCGGCCGTCCGCTCGAGCAGATCGACGTTCTCGGTAGAGGCCGCCAGGCGCTGGCCGACGCCAACGTCGACATGGGCCTCGCCTTGGCTGAAGACGAGATCGACTACCTGTTCGATGCGTTCACCAAGTCCGGGCGCAACCCGACCGATGTCGAGCTGATGATGTTCGCCCAGGCCAACAGCGAACACTGCCGCCACAAGATCTTCAACGCCGAGTGGACGGTCGACGGCGTCAAGCAGGACAAGTCGCTGTTCGGGATGATCAAGAACACGCACCAGCTGCAACCGAAGGGTACGATCGTGGCCTACAGCGACAACTCGGCGATCATGGAAGGCGCGGAGGCCGTGCGTTTCTTCCCGCGCGAAGGTAACGAATACGCGCCGGCCACGGATCTGACCCACACGCTGATGAAGGTCGAGACCCACAACCACCCGACCGCGATTTCTCCGTTCCCGGGCGCATCGACCGGCGCCGGCGGCGAGATCCGCGACGAGGGCGCGACCGGCCGCGGCGCCAAGCCGAAGGCCGGCCTGGCCGGCTTCACGGTGTCGAACCTGAACATCCCGGGCTTCGAGCAACCGTGGGAAGACCCGGCCTACGGCAAGCCGGAGCGCATCGCTTCGCCGCTGCAGATCATGGTCGACGGCCCCTTGGGCGGCGCCGCCTTCAACAACGAATTCGGCCGGCCGAACCTGGGCGGCTACTTCCGTACCTACGAGCAGAACGTCGGCGCGACTGCCATCAACGCGAGCACCGTGTTCGGCTACCACAAGCCGATCATGATAGCCGGCGGCATCGGCAACATCTCGAACGAGCACACGCACAAGAACGACATTCCGGTCGGCAGCCTGCTGATCCAGCTTGGCGGGCCGGGCATGCGCATCGGCATGGCCGGCGCGGCTGCCTCGTCGATGGCGACCGGCACCAACACCGCCGACCTGGACTTCGACTCGGTCCAGCGCGGCAACCCGGAGATGGAACGGCGCGCGCAGGAAGTCATCAACAGCTGCTGGCAACTGGGCGGGGCCAACCCGATCATCTCAATCCACGACGTCGGCGCCGGCGGCATCTCGAACGCCTTCCCGGAAATCACCAACGACGCCAAGCGCGGCGCGACCTTCGACTTGCGCAAGGTGCCGCTCGAAGAGTCCGGCATGTCGCCGCGCGAAATCTGGAGCAACGAGTCGCAGGAACGCTACGTACTGGCGATCGCGCCCGATGACCTACCGCGCTTCGCCGCCATCTGCGAGCGCGAACGCTGTCTGTTCGCGGCGGTCGGTGTCGCCACCGAAGAGCGCCAGCTGCGCCTGATCGACCCGGAAACGAACACCACGCCGGTCGACATGCCGATGGAAGTCCTGCTCGGCAAGCCACCCAAGATGCAGCGCGACGTGACCCACGCCGCCAACGACTTCAAGCCGGTCGACGTGACCGGCCTGGAGCTTGAAGAAGTCGCGCGTCGCGTGCTGCTGAATCCGACCGTGGCCGACAAGTCCTTCCTGATCACGATCGGCGACCGCAGCGTCGGCGGCATGACCGTGCGCGACCAGATGGTCGGTCCGTGGCAGGTGCCGGTCGCCGACGTCGCCGTCACCACCATGAGCTTCGAGGGTTACCGCGGCGAAGCGATGGCGATGGGCGAGCGCACGCCGGTCGCCGTGATCGACGCCGCGGCCTCGGGCCGCATGGCCGTCGGCGAGGCGATCACCAACATCGCCGCCGCGCCGATCGCGTCGATCGAAGACATCAAGCTGTCCGCCAACTGGATGGCCGCCTGTGGCCAGCCCGGCCAGGACGCCGCGCTGTTCGACACGGTGAGGGCGGTCGGCATGGAACTGTGCCCGGCGCTGGGCATCTCGATCCCGGTCGGCAAGGACTCGCTGTCGATGCGCACCACCTGGAACGACGATGGGCAATCGAAGGCGGTGATTTCGCCGGTGTCGCTGATCGTGTCGAGCTTCGCGCCGGTGCCGGACGTGCGCAAGACGCTCACACCGCAGCTGCGCATGGACCAGGGCGAGACCTCGCTGATCCTGGTCGACCTGGGCCGCGGTAAGAACCGCCTCGGCGCCTCGATCCTGGCCCAGGTGACCCAGCAGGTCGGCAACGACACGCCCGACGTCGACGACCCGGCCGACCTGAAGGCCTTTTTCGCGGCGATCCAGCAATTGAATGCGGATGGCAAACTGCTGGCCTACCACGACCGCTCGGACGGCGGCCTGTACGCGGCGCTGGTCGAGATGGCCTTCGCCGGCCGCGCCGGCGTCTCGGTCAACCTCGACATCCTGACCATGGAAGGCGAGCACGCGTCGGATCACGGCGACGCCAAGAACTGGGCCGCGCAAGTGGCCGAGCGGCGCAACGAGATGACGCTGCGCGCGCTGTTCGCCGAAGAACTCGGCGCGGTGCTGCAAGTGCGCCACGGCGAACGCAGCGAGGTGATGAACGTGCTGCGCAGCTTCAACCTGGGCGCCTGCAGCCACATCATCGGCAAGGTCAACGACCGCGGCGTGGTCGAATTCACGCGCGATACCAAGGTCATCTACCACAAGCGCCGCAGCGAACTGCATCGCCTGTGGAGCGAGACCAGCTGGCGCATCGCGCGCCTGCGCGACAACCCGGAATGCGTGGACCAGGAATACGAGCGCCTGCTGGACGAAAGCGATCCGGGCTTCACGCCGAAGCTGATGCACGACACCGACGAAAACATCGCCGCGCCCTTCATCAATACCGGCGCGCGTCCGAGCGTGGCAATCTTGCGCGAGCAGGGCGTCAATTCGCACATCGAGACCGCCTGGGCGGTGCACCAGGCCGGCTTCAAGGCGATCGACGTGCACATGAGCGACCTGATCGCAGGGCGCGTGACGCTGGAGCAGTTCAAGGGCCTGATCGCGGTCGGCGGCTTTTCCTACGGCGACGTGCTGGGCGCGGGCGAAGGCTGGGCCAAGACCATTCTGTTCAACGACAAGTTGAAGGATGCGTTCGCCGCTTACTTCGCGCGTCCGGATACCTTCAGCCTGGGCGTGTGCAACGGCTGCCAGATGATGAGCAACCTGAAATCCATCATCCCGGGCGCCGATGCGTGGCCGAAGTTCACCCGCAACAAGTCCGAGCAGTTCGAGGCGCGTTTCGGCATGGTCGAGGTGCTCGATTCGCCGTCGATCTTCTTCAAGGACCTGGCCGGCACCCACGCCCCGCTGGCGATCGCACACGGCGAAGGCTTCGCCGACTTCTCCTTGACCGGCGACCCGTCGTCGGTGATTGGCGCGCTGCGCTACATCGACAACCGCGGCCAGGCCACCGAGCAGTATCCGTTCAACCCGAACGGTTCGCCGGGTGGTTTGACGGCGGTGACCACCCCGGACGGCCGCTTCACCGTGATGATGCCGCACGCCGAGCGCGTGGCGCGCACGGTGACGATGTCCTGGCATCCGGACGGCTGGGGCGAGAACTCGCCGTGGGCGCGGATGTTCCAGAATGCGCGCAACTGGGTCGGTTGATGCCCGGCGCCTGTTGAGTTGATGTGATGCGGCACGAAAAAGCGCTCCTGCGGGGGCGCTTTTTTATTGCGCGCTCTGCGGCTGGGTAACGGTCGCCCTTGTTTTCTTGAGCGGGAGCAGACGGTGGCACAGGGGCGGCGACAGGACGGAACTGCCGACCTCGCGCCCGGTCCAATCTCAGACAACTCTCATCGACAACGACACAGGCGAGGTGGCGGCATGCGCATGAAACTGGGCGAACTGGTGGAACGGCTCGGCGGCCAATTGATCGGCGCGCCGGACTGCGAGGTCGCGGCCATCGCGCCGCTCGACCGCGCCGGGCCCGACGACCTCAGCTTCCTGGCGCACGCCAAGTGGCGCGAGCTGGCCGCGCGCAGCCGGGCAGCGGCGCTGATTCTCGCGCCCGGGGACGATCCGGCGGTGAGCGCGCTCTACGGCGGCGCGCGCATCGTCACGCCCAATCCCTACGCCTATTTCGCGCGCACCGCTCAGCTGCTGCTGGCCGCGCAGGCTGACGCGGCGCCGCCCGGCATACACGCCTCGGCCATCGTGCACCACACCGCCCGGGTCGACGCCCGCGCGCGCATCGGCCCGCTGGTGACGGTGGAGGCCGGCGCCGTCGTCATGGCCGGCGCCGTGATCGACGCCGGCTGCTACATCGGGCGCGAGGCAGTGATCGGCGAGGACACGCACCTGTTCGCCAACGTCAGCTTCCACGCGCGCTGCGTGATCGGCAGGCGCGGCACCGTGCACTCGGGCGCGGTCATCGGCGGCGACGGCTTCGGCTTTGCCGTCGAGGACGGTGTCTACATCAAGATTCCGCAGGTCGGGCGCGTCGTCATCGGCGACGACGTCGACATCGGCTGCAACACCACGGTCGACCGCGGGGCGCTGGACGACACCGTGATCGAGGACGGTGTCAAACTGGACAACCAGATCCAGATCGGCCACAACACCCGCATCGGGGCGCATACGGCCATGGCGGGCTGCGTCGGCGTGGCCGGCAGCGCGCGCATCGGCCGCCATTGCACCTTCGGGGGCGCAGCCATGGTCAACGGCCATATCGATATCGTCGACCACGTCGACATCACCGCCGGCACGCTGGTGGCGAACTCGATCAGCGAGCCGGGACGCTACACCGGCTTCTATCCGATCACGCCGAACGCCGACTGGGAGCGCAATGCGGCGCTGCTGCGCAACTTGCCGGCGCTGCGCGAAAGGATCCGTGCGCTGGAGCGCCAGTTGAAGGCGCTGGGCGCTGCGTCTGCGGCCGCAGCCGGCATGGTACGCCAGCCGGACGGTGCGCGTGGCGCCAGTGGCGGCGGGCCGCCGGCCGAGCGCTGAGCGCCGGCGCGCAGAGTGCAGGCGCCTGCGCTCAGAATGCAGGCGTGGTGGGCTCGGCGTGCGCCAGCGCGCGCATGAGGTCGTCGACGTTGGCCGGTTTGGTCAGGTGCACGTCGAAGCCGGCCGCGCCGGCGCGCTCGACATCCGCTTTCTGGCCATAGCCGGTGAGGGCGATCAGCCGCAGCCCGCGCGCATGCGCGTCGGCGCCCGCGCTTGCACCCGCGCCCGCGCGCGCGCGCAAGGCCGCCGCCAGCGCGTAGCCGTCCATGTCCGGCAAGCCGATGTCGAGAATGGCGACCTCGGGCGCGAAGCCGGCGGCCACGGCCAGCGCTTCGGCGCCGTCGTGGGCGACGCGCACGCTGTGACCGAGGCCTGTGAGCAGGCTGGCGGTGGTCTCGGCCGCGTCGCGGTTGTCGTCGACCAGCAGGATGCGCTGTACGCGGGCCTCGTGCGGCGCGGCGCTGGGCAGGTCGGCCCGGGCCGGCTGGGCCAGCGGCAGCACGAGGTCGAAGCGGCTGCCTTGGCCGGGTCCCGCGCTGCTGGCGGCGATGCGCCCGCCGTGCAGTTCGACGATGCGGCGCACGATCGCCAGGCCCAGGCCGAGCCCGCCGGTAGCGCGCGCCAGCGCTTGCGGCGCCTGGAAGAAGGGCTCGAAAATGTGCGGCAGGTGTTCGCTCGTGATGCCGGCGCCGTTGTCGATCACGGCCAGGCGCGCTTCGCCATCGACGGCCTCGAGCACGACGCGGGTTGCCGTGCTGCCGAAGCGCGCGGCGTTCGACAGCAGGTTGCCCAGCACCTGGGTCAGGCGGCTGTCGTCGCCGATCACCCAGGCGGCATCCGGCGCCTCGAGCGTGACGGCCTGGCCGCTCATGGCGCCAACGGCGTGGCGCACGGTGTCGGCCAGGTTGAGCGGGCGCGCTTCGATGGTCAGCTTGCCCGAGGCGATGCGCGAGACGTCCAGCAAATCGTCGACCAGGCGCTTAAGATGGGTCACCTGGCGCCGCATGATGCCGCGCTCGCGCCGGGCTGACGGCTCGTCGCGCATGTCCATCAAGTCGAGGGCGGTGACGATCGGGCTGAGCGGGTTGCGCAGTTCGTGCCCGAGCACGGCCAGGAATTCATCCTTGGCGCGGCCGGCGCGGCGCGCCTGGTCGAGCGCGTCTTCCTGGCTGCGCAAGGCTTGCTCGAGCGAGGCCATCAGGCGCGTGCGCTCCTGCTCATGGCGGTCGCGCCGGCCACCGGCGGCTTCGAGCGCGTGCGCCATGGCGTCGATCTCGCGGATGCGCGAGGGCGTCGGGGCGACCGCCGCGCCGGCGCCCAGCGCGGCCGCCTCACGGGCCAGCGCATCGATGCGGCGCGTGATGCGTCCGGCCAGCCAGGAGGCCAGCGCCACGCAGGCGGCCAGCGTCGCTGCCAGGCCGCCGCCGTACAAGGCCAGGCCGGCGGGCGAACTGCTGGCCGGCGCGCCCACCGCGACCACCCAGCCATAGCGCGACACGGTGGTGTAGGCGGTGCTCAAGCGCCGTCCTTCCTTCGTCACCGTGACGCCGGTGTTTTCCGCGCCGCCGCGCCGTATCAGCTCTAGCAGCGATGGGCTCGGCGGCCCGGTCACGGTTCCCTCCTGGTGGAGCGAACGCGCGACCATCGAGCGCGAGGCATCGAGCACGCCAATGATCGAATCGCTCGGCGCCCGCTGGCGTTCGACCACACGCAGGATACGGGTCGGACGAATCACGGCGGTCAAAACATACAGCCGCCCGGCGCTGTCCGTGACCGGCACACGCACCGGCACCGCCGGCCGTCCGCTGGCGCCGCGCGCGATGTGGCCCGCGACCGGGTGGCGCAGTGCCAGTGCCTGCTGCAGGCTGGGCGGATCGGCGATCGGGGCCGGTGCGGCGCCGTACGGGGCCATGGTGCGAAACAGCACTTTGCCGTCGGCGTCCGTCAGGATCACGCCGAGCCAATCCGGATGCGCCTGCGATTGCTGGGCCGCGATGCCGTAGAAGGCGCGGATGTCGCCCGCTTGCAGCGCGGGCGAGCGCGCCATGCCGCTGAGGGTGGCCACCGTGCCGTCGAGTTCGGCGTCGACGGCGCTGGCCAGCGCGCGCGCGAGGTCGAGCAGGGCACGTTCCTGCTCGCGCAGCCGGTGCTGGCCCGTGGCGTCGATGGTCCACGCGCCGAGCAAGGCCAGCGGCAGCAGGCCGATCGCCGCCAGCAGGATCAGCAGGTGACGCAGCGACAGGGTCGAGCGGACGGCAGCGCGCATTGGTTTCCTTTGGTTGAAGCCGCAATGATAACCCGGGCTTTGGGCACAAAAAAAGCGCCCCCTCGGGAGCGCTTTTGCTGGCCGATCCGGATTACTGGATCTTGGCTTTCTTCATCAGGTCGTCGCGGAAGGCGGCGACGCGGCGTTGCTGCAGCGATTCCGCGATCTGCTGCTTGACGTCGGCCAGGGCCGGGACCTTGGCAGCGCGCACGTCTTCCAGCTTGATCACGTGGTAGCCGTACTGGGTCTTGACCGGGGTCTGGGTGACTTCACCTTTTTTCAGCGAGGTCATGGCTTGCGAGAACTCCGGCACGAAGTTGGCCGGGCTCGCCCAGTCCAGGTCGCCGCCGTTCGCTGCCGAACCCGGGTCCTTCGACTGCTTGGCCAGGTCTTCGAACTTGGCGCCGCCTTTCAGCTTGGCGATGATCTGCTTGGCTTCGTCTTCGGTCGCAACCAGGATGTGGCGCGCATGGTATTCCTTGTCGCCGACCTGGGACTTGTACTTGTCGTACTCGCCCTGGATTTCGGCGTCGGTGACCGGGTGCTTCTTGACGTAGTCGGCCAGCATCGCATTGATGATGATGCTCTGGCGGGCGTTGTCGATGGCGTTCTTGACGTCCGGACGGGCGCCGACGCCTTCCTTGTCGGCTTGCTGGATCAGGACTTCACGGCTGATCAGGTCCTTCTTGATCGCATCGCGCAGCTGCGGGGAGTCGGTGGCCTTGCCTTGTGCGACGACCTGCTTGACCACCTGGTCAACCTTGGACGACGGGATGGGCTTGCCATTGACGGTCGCAACGTTTTGCGCGAACGACGGCAGAGCTACCATCGCGATCATGGCTAACAGCAGGCGGGCGGGCTTCACAATCATGTATCGATCCTATTCATTCCAAACGAAACAGTCGCCGCGGCGACGAAAACCGGCGGTCGAAACCGCCGGGAGACAGCATCTTACTGCACCTTCGCGTTCTTGACCATTTGCTCCTGGTAGGCAGCCAGCTTCTGCTGCGCCAGGGCATCGGCGATCTGCGGCTTGACTTCATCGAACGACGGCATCTTGGCCGCGCGCACGTCGTCCAGCTTGATCACGTGCCAGCCGACCTGGGTGTGCACCGGGTTCTCGGTCACCTGGCCTTTTTGCAGGCCGGTGAAGCCGGCAGCGAATTCTGGCGGGAAATTGGACGGGGTAGCCCAATCCAGGTCGCCGCCATTGTTGGCGGTGCCGGTGTCCTTCGACTGCTTGGCCAGGTCCTCGAACCTGGCGCCGCCCTTGATCTTGGCGATGATCGCCTTGGCGTCGGCTTCGTTCTCGACCAGGATGTGGCGCACGTGGTATTCCTTGTCACCGGTCTGCTTGGTGAAGCGGTCGTATTCGGCCTTGATTTCGGCGTCGGTGACCGGGTGCTTCTGGATGTACTCGCGCGCCAGGGCGTTGACCACGATGGTCTGGCGGGCGTTCTCCAGTGCCTGCTTCACATCGGGGTTCTTGTCGTAACCTTCCTTGACGGCTTCCTGCATCATCACTTCGCGTGCGATCAGGTCTTTCTTGATCGCGTCGCGCAGCTGCGGGCTGTCAGTCTGCTGGCCTTGCGCAACCACTTGCTTGACGATGGCGTCGGCGCGCGAGGACGGGATCGGCTTGCCGTTCACAACGGCAAGGTTCTGCGCGAAAGCAGGCGTAACGGCGATGGCGATCAGGGCTAACAGCAGCCGTGCTGGCTTAAAAGTCATTTTCATTCCTGTGAGGGGGTTGCTTGGACGAGGTTGGATTAATTCTTATAGTCAGTGCGTATTGTCGAACAGAATTCTTAAGACTTCCTGAAAGCGGTATCAAGACACTTCCGACGGCGCAAGGGCGGTGATCGCGAGCGCGTGAATGTCGGTATGCATCATACCTTGCACGGCATCATACACCAGGCGATGGCGCATGACGAGCCTCAGGCCTTCGAACCGTTCGGAAACGACCCGGACGCTGTAGTGGCCGCCGCCCGAGGCCGCGCCGGCATGGCCGGCGTGCAGGTGCGAGTCGTCGCCGACCACGAGCTGGGCAGGCGCCAGCGCCGCCTGCAGCGCGGCGCGGATGCGCTCGACGCGGGTGTCTTTATCAGCGGCGCTCATGCGTCCTCCTGGATGTATTTGGACAGCATGAAGGTCTGCGCCACCACGAAGGCGAACAGCAGGCCGGTCGCGCCGAACAGCTTGAAGCTGACCCAGGCGTCGGTGTTGCCGCGGAAGACAACGAAGGCCATCAACAGGTTCAGCAGGCCCATCGCCGCGAAGAACACCATCCAGGCATAGCCGACGCGGTTCCAGACCGCATCCGGCAGCTTGATCTGGCTTTCCATCGCCGCGCGCATCAGGTTGTTGCGAAAGCCCACCTGGCCGACCAGCAGCACCAGCGCGAACGCCCAGTAGAGGATGGTTGGCTTCCACTTGATGAATTCCTCGTCGTGGAAGTAGATCGTCAGGCCACCCATCACCACGATGACCGCCAGCGATACCCACAGCATGCCGTCGACCTTGCGGCCTCGCACCAGCAGGTAGCCGATCTGCAGGACGGTGCCGATGATGCCGACCACCGTGGCCAGCAGGATCGGCGCCTGGTCGGCGGTGATGAGGCCGCCGGAAACGAAGCCGCCCAGGGTGTGCTGGGTCAGCGCCTGCGCGGCGTCGGGCTGCAGCTTCGCCACCTTGTAGGCGAGGAAGAACAGGATGACCGGGAACAGGTCGAACAGGAACTTCTTCATTTGTGGTATCCGATCAGAGCGGCTCGAAGTTCAGCGATGCCGAGTTGATGCAGTAGCGCAGGCCGGTCGGCGGCGGGCCGTCCGGGAACACGTGGCCGAGGTGGGCATCGCAAACCGCGCAGATGATCTCGGTGCGCACCATGCCGTGCGTACGGTCGACCTTTTCGATGACCTTGTCCGGATCGAGCGCCTTGAAATAGCTGGGCCAGCCGCAGCCGGAGTCGAACTTGGCGTCCGATTCGAACAGCGCGGTGCCGCAGCAGACGCAGCGGTAAATGCCATGCTCGTGGTGGTCCCAGTATTTGCCGGTGAAGGCGCGTTCGGTGGCGGCATGGCGCGTCACCTGGTATTGCATCGGGTCCAGCTGGGCGCGCCAATCGGCGTCGGTCTTGGTCACTTTATCGCTCATGATGTGCTCGTTGTGTGTATGAATGATGCGGGGCCGGCTCAGGACGAGCAGCTGACCTCGAGGTGCGCGGCCCAGTCCGGGGGCAGCGCGGCGTAAGCCTCGTGCTCGGGCTGCTCGTCGAAGGGACGCGAAAGAATGTCCAGCAACTTGCCGACCTCTGAAAAATCGCCGTTCTGCGCGCGTTCGATCGCAGTCTGGGCCAGATAGTTGCGCAAGACATATTTCGGGTTGACTTTGCGCATTGCAAGGCGGCGTTCGGCGTCGTTGCTGTCCTCCTCGCGCAGGCGCGCGCGGTAGCGCACGGCCCAGGCGTCGAAGGCGGCACGGTCGATGAATAGGTCGCGCAGCGACGCGTCGGCTTCAGACACGTCGGTCGGGGCCACGTCGACGCGCAGGTCGCCCAGCTTGCGGAAGAATTGCGTGAAGTCGACGTGGCTGGCTTGCATCGCCTGGAACATGGCGTCGAACAATGCCTTGTCGCCGTCCTGTGCGGTCGTCAAGCCCAGTTTGGCGCGCATCAGCAGGTCGAACTGCTCGCCGTAGGCGTCGATATAGGTGTCGAGCGCGGCCTCGGCGCCCTCCTTGTCGCGGATCAGCGGCATCAGGGCATTGGCCAGCGCGTAGCAGTTCCAGTGGCCGACCGGCACCTGGTTCGAATACGAATAGCGCCCGCCCTGGTCGGTGTGGTTGCAGATGTGGTCGACGTCGAAGGCTTCCATGAAACCGAACGGGCCGTAGTCCAGCGTCAGGCCCAGGATCGACATATTGTCCGTGTTCATCACGCCATGCATGAAGCCGACCGCCTGCCAATGCGCGATCATGCGGCCGGTGCGTTTCGTGACTTCTTCGAGCAGGGCCAGGTAGGGATTGGCGGCGCCGCGCAGCTCCGGATAAAACGTGTCGATCACGTAATCAGCCAGGATGCGCAACTCCTCGTGCTTGTCGTTGTACGAGAAGTGCTCGAACGAACCGAAACGCACGAAGCTGGGCGCCATGCGCGTCACCACGGCAGCGCTCTCGACGGTTTCGCGCGCCACGCGCTGGTTCGATCCGGTGACCATCAGCGCGCGCGTGGTCGGGATGCCGAGCGCGGCCATCGCTTCCGAGCACAGGAATTCGCGGATCGACGAGCGCAACACGGCGCGGCCGTCGCCCATGCGCGAGTAGGGCGTCAGGCCGGCGCCTTTCAGCTGCAGCTCGAGCTTGCCGCCCGGCCCGGCCAATTCGCCGAGCAGGATGGCGCGGCCGTCGCCCAACTGGCCGGCCCAGTGACCGAACTGGTGGCCGGAATACACGGCCGACAGCGGCACGGCGCGCGGCGGCACCTGGTTGCCGGTAAAGACGGCGACAAAGTCCTCTTGCGACAGCTGGGCCGGATCCAGCCCGACCAGCGCAGCCGCCGACGGGCTGGCCGCGACAAAGTAGGGCGCGGGCAGCGGCGTCGGCATCAAACGCGTGTAGAACGCGGGCGGCAATTCGGCAAACGAATTGTCCAGTTGCAGGTCATCGGCGCGAATGGGATTTCCTTCAGGGTAAGCGAGATTGATGGCGGGATTCTACCGCAGCTGCGCACATTCGATGGTGACGCTTGCGTACGGCAGATAGCGCACGATGTGTCGACGCGTCATGTATGGACGGAAAAACAAGGTCCGATACGTGATGCGGCGCATCATCGAAATCCGTTGACGCTGCTTTGCTGCGCGCGCAACACTCGTCCGTGCCCGGCGCGCTTGTCAAAAAGCGCCGATCAAACAGGTTATGGAGGAGACGATGGAACACGCACCCAGCCCCGCAGTGGGCACCGCAGCCGTTCCGCTGCTGGGCCAGATGATGGTCGAACCTTTGATGATCTCGAGCATCATCCGCTTCGCCGCGCGCCATTACGGCAGCAGCGAAATCGTAGCGCGCCGCACCGAGCCGGCCTTGCAGGGCGAACTGCACCGCAGCACTTACCGCGACTGCGAACGGCGCGCGCGCCGGCTGGCGCAGGCCATCGGTGACCGCGGCGTGCGCATGGGCGAGCGCGTCGGCACGCTGGCCTGGAACGGCCACCGCCACCTCGAGCTGTATTACGCATTGTCCGGTTCTGGCGCCGTGCTGCACACGATCAACCCGCGCCTGCATCCTGAGCAGATCGCCTGGATCGTCAACCACGCCGAAGACCAGATGCTGTTCTTCGACCTCGGCTTCCTGCCGCTGGTCGAAAGCATCGCCGCGGCATGCCCGACGGTGCGACACTTCGTGGCGATGACCGAACGCGCCCACATGCCAGCAACATCCGGCATCCTGAACCTGCTGTGCTACGAAGACCTGATCGATGCGGCGGCCGACGATTACGCCTGGCCGCAGTTCGAAGAGAACGCGGCCGCCTCGCTGTGCTACACCTCGGGCACGACCGGCAACCCGAAGGGCGCGCTGTACTCGCACCGCTCGACCGTGCTGCACGCCTACGCCTCGGCGCTGCCGAACGTGCTCAACGTCAGCGCATCCGACACCGTGCTGCCGGTGGTGCCGATGTTCCACGTGAACGCCTGGGGCTTGCCGTATTCGGCGCTGCTGTGCGGCGCCAAGCTGGTGCTGCCGGGGGCGGCGCTGGACGGCAAGTCGCTGTATGAATTGTTCGAAGGCGAAGGCGTGACCTTTTCGGCCGGCGTGCCGACTGTGTGGCTCGGCCTGGTCAACTACGCGCTGCAGAACGATTTACGGTTCTCGACCTTCCGCCGCACCGTGATCGGCGGCTCGGCCTGTCCGCCGGCGCTGATGGACACGCTGATCGATCATTTCGACGTGCAGGTCGTGCACGGCTGGGGCATGACCGAAATGTCGCCGCTCGGCACCACCGGCGGCCTGCTGGCGCGGCACCGCAGCCTGCCGAAGGAAGAGCAGCGCAAGATCCTGCGCAAGCAAGGCCACGCGATCTTCGGCGTCGACATGAAGATCGTCGACGAGGGGGGCTTTGAATTGCCGTGGGATGGCGTCAGCGCGGGCGACCTGCTGGTGCGCGGACCGTGGATCGTCGCCGCTTACTTTCGCGGCGAGACCGATCCCTTGCAGGACGGCTGGTTCCCGACCGGCGACGTGGCCACCATCGACGCCGATGGCTTCATGCAGATCACCGACCGCAGCAAGGACGTCATCAAGTCGGGCGGCGAGTGGATCGGCTCGATCGACCTGGAAAACATCGCGATGTCGCACCCGGGCGTGCTGCAGGCGGCCTGTATCGGCGTCGCCCATCCGAAGTGGGATGAGCGCCCGCTGCTGCTGGTAGTGGCGCGGCCGGGGTCAATCGTGACGCGCGACGACATTCTGGCCGGCTTCGAAGGCAGGATCGCGAAGTTCTGGATGCCGGACGACGTCGTGTTCGTCGATGCGCTGCCGATCGGCGGGACCGGCAAGGTGCAGAAGAACCGGCTGCGCGAAGCCTACGGCGACTATTTGAAGAAATAACACGACCGTTCTTTTTGACGGTATAGTGTGACGCAGTCTTGTCACTCTATACAAAAAAGGAGACCCATGAGCGCCGATTACCAGGTCCTGAACGACGTTGCCGTCATCACCTTGAACAACCCGCCGGTCAACGGCCTCGGGCTGGAGACGCGCAGCGCAGCGGTCGCCGCGATCGAACGCGCCGAGCTCGATGTTGCCGTCAAGGCGATCGTCATTACCGGGGCCGGCAAGGCGTTCTCGGGCGGCGCCGATATCCGCGAGTTCAATTCGCCCAAAGCGCTGACCGAGCCGACGCTGCACACGCTGATCCACCGCGCGGAAAACGCGAGCAAGCCGACCGTGGCCGCGATCCACAGCGTGTGCATGGGCGGCGGCCTGGAGCTGGCGCTGGGTTGCCATTACCGCGTCGCGCTGCCGGGCGCGCAGATCGCGCTGCCGGAAGTCAAACTCGGTCTGCTGCCGGGCGCCGGCGGGACCCAGCGCCTGCCGCGCGTGCTCGGGCTGGACGCGGCGCTGAACATGATCGTCGGCGGCGCGCCGGTCGCGTCGGAAAAGCTGCCGGCGCTGTTCGATGCGGTGTTCCCGGCCGGGGCCGATCTGGTCGCCAGCGCCGTCGAATTCGCGCGCAAGATCGCCGATGTGCGCCCGCTCCCGAAGGTGCGCGATCGCCGGGTCGAACACCCGGACGCGCAAGCCTTCCTCGCGGGCGCGCGCGAGCGCGTGGCGCGCGAGGCCGGTCCGTTCCCGGCGCCGCGCGAATGCGTCGAATGCATCGCCGCGGCCCTGGACCTGCCGTTCGAGGATGGCTTGAAGTTCGAGCGCGAGCGCTTCATGGCGCTGACGCAGACCGCCGAATCGAAGGCGCTGCGCCACGCCTTCTTTGCCGAGCGCGCCGCCGGCAAAGTGCCCGACGTCCCGAGCGACACGCCGGTCCGCGCCATCAAGTCCGCCGCCGTGATCGGCGCCGGCACCATGGGCGGCGGCATCGCGATGAACTTCGCCAACGCCGGCATTCCGGTGACGATCCTCGAAATGAAGCCGGAAGCGCTCGACAAGGGCATCGCCACGATCCGCAAGAATTACGAGAACACGGTCAAGAAGGGCAAGCTGACCGCGGAACAATGCGAGCAGCGCATGGCTCTAATAAAGGGCACGTTGTCGTATGAAGACATCGCCGGGGTCGATATCGTGATCGAAGCCGTGTTCGAAGACCTCGGCGTCAAGGAAGTCGTGTTCCGCGAACTCGACGCGGTGATGAAGCCGGGCGCGATCCTGGCGTCGAACACCTCGACGCTGGACCTGGACAAGATCGCCGGCTTCACCAAACGGCCGCAGGACGTGATCGGCCTGCATTTCTTCAGCCCGGCCAATGTGATGAAGCTGCTCGAGATCGTGCGCGGACGTGAAACCGGCAAGGACGTGCTGGCCACGGCGCTGGCGCTGTCCAAGAAGCTCAAGAAGACCGGCGTGGTGTCCGGCGTGTGCGACGGCTTCATCGGCAACCGCATGGTCGAGCAGTACATCCGCCAGGCCGGCTTCCTGCTCGACGAGGGCGCGCTGCCTGAGCAGGTCGACCGCGCGATCGAACACTTCGGCTTCGCGATGGGACCGTTCCGTATGAGCGACCTGGCCGGCAACGACATCGGCTGGGCGATCCGCAAGCGCCGCACTCTGGAAATGCCCGACGTGAAGTACTCTAAGACCGCCGACCTACTGTGCGAGCAGGGCCGCTTCGGCCAGAAGACCGGCGCCGGGTGGTACGACTACCAGCCGGGCGACCGTACGCCGCATCCATCCGAGCGCGTGAACGAGATGATCGTCCAGCATTCGAACGACTTGGGCATCGAGCGGCGCGCCATCGGCGACGAGGAGATCGTCGAGCGCCTGGTCTACGCGCTGGTCAACGAAGGCGCGAAGATCCTGCTGGAAGGGATCGCGTTGCGCGCTTCGGACATTGACATGGTCTACCTGACCGGCTACGGCTTCCCGCTGTTCCGCGGCGGTCCCATGTTCTACGCCGATAGCGTCGGCCTGCCCAAGGTGCTGGACGCGATGCGCAAGTATGCCCAGGGCTACCAGGGCGAGGCCTGGCAGCTGGCGCCGCTGCTGGTGCAGCTGGTGCGCGAAGGGAAGGGCTTCAACGCTTGAATCATGGTTTCGTGCCGCGCCACAGTGTCCAGGCGGCGCCCAGGTACCACAAAGCCTGCAGCGCGGTCAGCGCGATCAGGCTGGGCGGCCTCAAGACCGTTCCGCTGGCGATGGCCAGGGCCGGCAGCAGGCCGGCCGGCAGCGCCAACCCCGCCAGCAGGCGCGTGGCGGACGGGCGCGACCAGGACAGGCAGAGCATGCCGACGCCCATGCCGACGAAACCGGCCTTGGCCAGCACCTGGATGCCGATGGCGATCAGGGCCAGGCTGCTGAGGTCGGGCGCGGCGACGCCGGCAGCAGCGGCCTGCGCGGACGCCGGCCCATGCGCCAGCAGCCATCCGGCCATGGCCGAGGTGGCGAAGCCGTCCAGCAGCATCGCGCCCGTCATCGCCGCGCAGCCCAGGCCGTAGACCGTCAGGCCGAACGCGATGCTCGGGCGGCGCAGGTCCAGGTGCAGCGCCAGCGCCACCACGCCGTACAGCAGCGCGCCGACCAGCACGGTGATCAGGGTATGCACCTGGGCGGTCGCGCGGCCCTGTCGCGCCAGGTCGGCGATCAACTCGATGCCGAGGTGGTGCTCGGCGACCGGATGGTGCGCCAGCACCACCATGGTCAAGAGGCTGGCGGCGAGCAGGGCGGCGGCGGCCGGCGGGATGGCGCGCCACGAGGTCGTGGCGGCTGGGTGGCGGGCTGGTATCATCGTGGCTCCTTGTTGAGAAAGCACCATTGGAGCAGCGAACGGCGCGCCGTTGGCGGACCGATGCGCATGCGCGTCCGTTAGCGGACAATGGCTAGGGGAAGTCCGACCACCGAGATCATGGAAACCATCGAAAAAGACGGGGCGCTCGACCGCCGCAAGCAGCGCACGCGCCAAGCCGCGCTGGCGGCGTTTTCCAGCCTGCTGATGGAGCAGGGCTATGAATCCGTGTCCGTGGCCGCCGTCGCCGAGCGTGCCGGCGTCGGCCGCTCCACGCTGTACGAACATTTCCGCACCAAGGACGACTTGCTGGATGCCGCGCTGGACCGGCCGTTGGCGCAGCTCGCGGCCGATCCGCCCGATCCGGCGCGGCTGCAGGCGCTGCTCGAACACGTGCGCGCCAACGCCGGCGCGGTGCGCGTGGTGCTGGCCCAGCCGCTGCGTTCGCGCGTCGCGCGCGTGCTCGCCGCGCGCACGGCCCCGCGCCTGCGCGCGCACGGGCTGGCGGCGTCGTTGGCCGAACTGCGCGCGCTGGCGCTGGCTGAAGCCCAGTTGGCGGCGATGGCGCACTGGCTGCGCGGCGGCGGACCCGGTGTGGCCGAGACGGCGGCGGAGCTGGCACGCCTCGCGCAGCTGTTGATGCGCGCTTGACCCTGGTGTGCACGCGGGCAGCGGCGTGCTAGGCTGTCGGGTCCGATACCGTCATCACGCCGCTCCCAGTGAAAAATGTCTTGCTGATCGCCTCCGCCTGCCTGCTGGGCATCCTGTCCACGGTCGGCGCTTCGCTGCCGTACCCGATCCTGCCGCCGCTGTTCGCCAACGCCGGCGCGACGGATACCCTGACGCATTTCCTTGGTCTGCCGCCCAAGCTGCTGTTCGCGATCGCGCTGATGGTCAACCCGGTCGGCCTGCTGATCGGCACGGCGACGCTGGGCTCGCTGTCCGACCGCTATGGCCGGCGGCCGCTGCTGCTCACCACGGCGCTGGGCGCCGCGCTGGGCCACATGCTGACGGCCTGGGCGCTGGCGATCCGCTCGTATCCGCTGTTCCTGCTGGCGCGTTTCTGCACCGGCCTTCTGGAAGGCAACGGCTCGATCGTGCGCGCGATGCTGGCCGACCGGCTGCAGGGGATGCTGCGCAACCAGGCGCTGTCGTGGCTGAACGGCGCCTTTTATCTCGGCTGGCTGGTCGGGCCGCTGCTGGCCGGGCTGACCATCGGCTGGGGCTTGTCGGTGCCGTTCTTCGTTGCCGCCGGCTTTCTGCTGCTGGGCGCGCTGCTGGTGGCGCTGGCGCTGGAGCGCGAGGTCAAGGCGGGCGGCGCGACGTGGTGGCAGGTCGCGCGCGAACGCCATGCCTTCAACCTGCTGCGCCACCCGGGCCTGCGCACGCTGTTCGGCGTGCAGCTGGCCTACACCTGCGGCGTCACCGCGTTCTATGAGTTCTATCCGTTGTGGCTGGTCGAAGTCGGTCATTACGACACGCGCGCGATCTCGCTGGCCAACGTCGGCATGTGCGGCGTGATGACGGCGTCGTCGCTGGTCGCCGGGCGCCAGAACCGCGACGATCCGCTGCGGCGTGCGGCCTGGCTGGCGGCCGTGGTGGCGCTGGCGATCGCCACGCTCGGCACCGGCAAGCTGTGGATCGGCCTGGTCGGCATCGTCGCCTTCGGCCTGCCGCACGCCTTTTACAATGCCATCGTGCAGGTGTGGGCCGCCGACCGCTACTCCGACCACGGCCAGGGTGCTGTGATGGGGCTGCTGTCCACGACGTTTTGCCTGGCCAACATCGTCATGGCGGCGGTGGGCGCGGTGCTGACGCTGGTCGATACGCGCCTGGTGCTGGTGTTGGGCGCGCTGATGACGGCGTGGTCGGCTTCGCGCATGCGCGCGTGGGCGCGCAGGCCGCTGGCGCAGGTGGAGCACGCCGAGTCCTAGCCCGGCGCGGTGACGGTGCGCGCCTTTTGCCGGGGGCGATGCTGCTAAGCTGAGGGTGGCCCGGATTGCGGAGTGGCGCATGCGTGCAAGGAGGAGAGGGGAATGGGCAGGCGAACGTGGATGGCGATTGCGGCGTTGCCGCTGCTGGCGGCCGGCTTCGGCGTGATCGCGCATGCGGGCGGCAAGCTGCTGTCGCGCGAGCTGGCGCGGGCGTTTGGCCAGGCGCAGGCCGAGCCGGGCGTGGCCTGCGGCCTCGACCCGCCGCCGAACGCGCCCGATTTCGCCGCCTACCAGGCGCGGCGCCGGCATGAAATGGCCGCGCGCGGCTATGAGCTGGTGTGCGACGCCGACCTGGACCGCTACGACATCCCATGGAAAAGGCGTCCGCTGAGCGCGGCGCGGCTGGCCTTCGAGCCGATCGACCTGGCGCACACGTCCTTCGCCGCCCTCGAACATAAGGGCAACCAGGTCGAAACCATCGGCGACACGCGCTCGCGCCTGTACCGCCGCTTCGGCCTGCCCGACGGGCGCATCGTGGTGCTGTCCGAGCATGACATGTCGGCCGACCACTCGCACCGCTGGCGCGACCCGAATGACGAGCCCGAGCGCATCGGTAAGCTGCCGGCGCGGCTGGTGGTGTTGCAGACAACGTCCGGCAGGGCCGTGTCCGACCTGACCTGGATGGAGGGCAGGCGCGACTACGAGTTGTGGGTCGATGCCAACGCAGGCGTCGACCGGGCGCTACGCGCTCGTATGTTCGCGCTGGCCGCCTCGCTGCCGCCGTCGAAACCGGCCTGTCCGAACGAAGCGCCGTACAAGGCGGTGCCGTTCGGGCCGGACGGCTTTCCGCAGGAGGAGCCGCTGCCGGCGTCGATGACCGAGGCGGAGATGCAGGCGCTCACCGAGCGCATCGAGCACCCGCCCTGCAAATAGCCAGCGGTAGCGCGGCCCGGCGTTGCCGGCCGCCCGCATGCGTTCAATAATCCTGCGCGTAGATATTGTTGTCCTTCGTCTCCCGGATGAACAGCGCACCGATCACGAAGGTAAGGAGCGCGACGACGATCGGATACCACAGCCCGAAGTAGATGTCGCCGCGCGCTGCCACCATCGCGAAGGCGAAGGTCGGCAGCAGGCCGCCGAACCAGCCGTTGCCGATGTGGTAGGGCAGGGACATGGAGGTGTAGCGGATGCGGGTCGGGAACATCTCGACCAGCATCGCCGCGATCGGGCCGTACACCATCGTCACGTACAGCACCAGCACGAACAGCAGCAGCACGACCATCGGCCGGTTGATCTGGGTGACGTCGGCCTTGGCTGGGTAACCGGCTGCCTTGAGCGCGGCGCCCAGGTCTTTCTTGAGGGCGGCGTCGCGCGCCTTGCTGGCCGCGTCGAAGTCGTGGCCGTCGGCGCTCATCGCCGCGTTGAACGAGGAGTAGACCCGGTCGCCGACCTTGATGCTGGCGATGGTGCCGGCGGGCGCGTCCTGGCGCGCGTAGCTGACCGAGGCGGCGGTCAATTGTGCGGTGGCGATGTCGCACGAGGACGGGAACTTCTCGGTGCCGGTCAGCTTCAACTGGAAGTGGCAGGACTGCGGATCGGCGACCACCACCACCGGCGAGCTCGCCAGCGCATTGGCCAGGGCGGGATTGCCGTAATTGGTCAGGCCCTTGAAGATCGGGAAGTAGGTCAGCGCGGCGATCAGGCAGCCGCCCAGGATGATGTACTTGCGTCCGATCCGGTCCGACAGCGAGCCGAAGAACACGAAGAAGGGCGTGGCGATGGCCAGCGCAATGGCGAGCAGGATGTTGGCCAGCGCCGCGTCGATCTTCAGCGTTTGCGTGAGGAAGAACAGCGCGTAGAACTGGCCGGTGTACCACACCACGGCCTGGCCCATGGTCAGTCCGAGCAGGGCCAGCAGCGCGATGCGGCCGTTCTTCCAGGTCAGGAAGGCTTCCGACAGCGGCGCCTTCGAGGTCTTGCCCTCGGCCTTCATGCGCGCGAACGCGGGCGACTCGGCCATCGACATCCGAATCCACACCGAGATCCCGAGCAGCAGCACCGAGACCAGGAAGGGAATGCGCCAGCCCCAGGCGTCGAAGGCCTTGGTGTCCATCGCCGCGCGCACGCCTGTGATCACCAGCAGCGACAGGAACAGGCCGAGCGTGGCCGTGGTCTGGATCCACGCGGTGAAGAAGCCGCGCCGCCCTTCGGGCGCGTGCTCGGCGACGTAGGTGGCGGCGCCGCCGTATTCGCCGCCCAGCGCCAGGCCCTGCAGGATGCGCAGCGAGACGAGGATGATCGGCGCGGCGATGCCCCACGAGGCATAGCCCGGCAGCAGGCCGACGATGAAGGTCGAGGCGCCCATGATCAGGATGGTGATGAGGAAGGTGTACTTGCGCCCGACCATGTCACCGAGCCGGCCGAACACCAGTGCGCCGAACGGGCGCACGATGAAGCCGGCGGCAAACGCCAGCAGCGCGAAGATGAAGCTGGTGGTCGGGTCGCCCGCGAAGAACTGCTTGGCGATGATCGCGGCCAGCGAGCCGTACAGGTAAAAGTCGTACCACTCGAACACGGTGCCGAGCGAGGACGCGAAGATGACCTTGCGCTCTTCCTTCGTCAGTCCGCCGCTGGACGGCAGCGACTTGCCGCCCGCGGCCATGCCAGGTGTGAATGCCATCGTAGTCTCCGTATGTCTGCTGTTATCGCGTCCGACTGTGCGCTGCCAAGCTTACGCGATGCTGTCAGTCCGGCCCAAGAGCGCACGTATGATCGGCCTCAAGCCTGAAGACTGCGCGTGCAGGCTCAAGGCGCTGCTTTATCGGCGTCGGGCGCGGCGTCGGGCGCGGCGCCGACCGTGCGGTCTCGTTGGACATCGGAATCGTCGTCCGGTTCGGCGCCGGGCTCGTCTTCGGGATTGGTGCGCGCGTACTTGTAGGCTGCGGCCGAGCGCTCCAGCGCCAGGCCGAGCACGCCCGTTAGTTCGCCCTGGGAAGTGCCCTGGCGCAGTTGCTGGTTGGCGAAGGTGTTGCGCAGCGTGCGCCCGCCCGCGCGCGCGATGGCGATGCCGGCGCGCTCGAAGGTGTTGCGCACCTGGCGGTAGACGGTGGCCTTGTGCAGCGCTTCGCCATCCAGGTTGGCCGGGAAGGCCAGCTCGCCGGGAATCTTCAGCGCGGTGCGCTCGGCCAGCCAGGCGCGCAGCTCGGCCACGCCTTCGCGCGGCAGCGTGGTGGTGTGCTCGTGGCTGGTCGGGTGCTTGGCTTCGGGCGTGATGTTCAGGGCGATGCCACCCTCCAGGTCGGGCTGGCGGCCGACCTCGCCGACCAGCAGGCCAATCGCCTCGGCCACGCGTAGACCGGCCAGCGCCATCGTCAGCTGCATCGCGCGGTCGCGCCGGCGCTTCCAGGCACCCGCGCCCTCGTTCTTGTCGCCGGGGCCGGCGGGCAGGGCGGCCAGGAAGCGCTGCAGCTCCTCGGCCGTCAGCGCGGTCATCGGCGCATCCTTGGCGATCTGGGCGCGATCGGTCAGGGCGATCGCCTGGCGCGCCGGATTCGGGGCGCGCTCGAGGTAATCGAAGCAGCGTTCCAGCAGGCGCAGGTAGCGGTAGGCGATCTTGCTGTTCAGGTCGCGCTTGCCGTTGCTGGCGAGGCCGATGAAGCGCTGCAGGCCGGCCGCATCCACGCTCGACATCTTGAGCTTTTCGCTGACCATCCAGCCGGCGAACTTGCCGAACATGAATGTGTAGACCGCCGCCGACTCGTGCGAGACCGGGCGCGGCACCTCGGGCTGGCGGCTGGACGTCATGACGAAGTCGGGCGACGCCACGAAGGCGGCGAAGGCGACGTTGGGACTGCGGTCCCAGGCGGCGATGGAATGCGGGTCGATGGATGGCGTGGTCATTGGGGGCGCCTCGGGTAAGGATGGGTCTTGACATTATTTTGCAACTAACCGACACATAACGCAAGCAAAACACAAAAAGCGCCTCCAACGCCGAGGGCCGGCAACATCGACGACAGCATTGCGCACATCGCCGATATCATCCCGGCTCGCCATCGCAGACGGGAACCGTTATGCTGCTCCCATCGTTATCAGCCGACATCGGAAAGGAACACCATGCTCAAGCACATCGTCATGTGGAAGTTGAAGGACCAGGCCGAAGGCGCCGACCGCGCCGCCAATGCCCTGGAGATGAAGCGCCGGCTGGACGCCTGCGCCGGCATCGTCCCCGGCATGGGGGCCTTCGAAGTGACCGTGGCCCAGCCGGGCCTGGAAGCGACCTATGACGTGGTGCTGTATTCCGAATTCGCCGACCAGGCCGCGCTCGAGGCCTACGCCAGCCACCCGACCCACAAGGCGCTGGTGCCGTTCATCGGCGCGATCCGCGAGGCGCGCCAGTGCATGGACTACGTCGTGTGAGGCCGGCCGTGCGCACCGTACAGGAACTGATGTCGCTGCAAGGCAGGACCGCCATCTTGACCGGCGGTTCGCGTGGACTCGGCCTGCAGATGGCCGAGGCGCTGGGCGAGCAGGGCGCGCGCGTGCTGCTGGCCGCGCGCAAGCAGGAAGAACTCGACGCCGCCTGCGCGCATCTGCGCGCGCGCGGGATCGCGGCCGATGCCATCGCGGCGGACCTGGTCGAGGAGGACGCAATCCGCGCATTCGCCGAGGCCGCGCTGGCGCGCCTGGGCCCGGTCGACATCCTGGTCAACAATGCCGGCGCGACCTGGGGCGCCCCGGCCGAAGACTACCCGCTCGAAGCCTGGGACAAGGTGATGAACCTGAACGTGCGTGCCGTGTTTCTGCTGACCCAGGCGATCGGCAAGCGCTCGATGATCCCGCGCGGCAGCGGACGCGTGATCAACGTGGCCTCGATCGCCGGCCTGGCCGGCAACCCGCCGGGAACGATGCAGACCATCGCCTACAACACTTCGAAGGCCGCGCTGATCAACTTCACGCGCACGCTGGCCGGCGAATGGGGCCGCCACGGCATCACCGTCAACGCGATCGCGCCCGGCTTCTTTCCCTCAAAAATGACGAAAGGGGTGCTGGCCGCGGTCGGCGCCGACAAGCTGGCGGCAGAGGCGCCGTTGGGCCGCCTCGGCGACGACGAAGACCTCAAGGGCGCCGTGGCGCTGTTCGCATCGGACGCGGGCAAACACATCACGGGGCAGGTGCTGGCAGTGGACGGCGGCGTTTCCGCGGTCTGAGCTGCGGTACGAACGTGTAGAGGGGGAGGGCAGACATGGACGACTTCAAGGGCCGCGTGGCGGTCATCACCGGCGCTGCCAGCGGGCTGGGTCGCGAGCTCGCGAACGTGGCCGCAAGCCTGGGCATGAAGCTGGTGCTGGCCGACGTGGACGCGGTGCTGCTCGAACGCGCGACCGGCGAACTGCAGGCCGGCGGCACCGAGGTGCTATCGATGGTGTGCGACGTGAGGAAGAGCGCGCACGTCGAGGAACTGGCCGACGCGGCGCTGGCGCGCTTCCACGGCGTGCACCTGTTGTTCAACAATGCGGGCGTCGGCGCCGGCGGCTTGATCTGGGAAAACAGCGTGGCCGACTGGGAGTGGGTACTGGGCGTGAACCTGTGGGGCGTGATCCACGGCGTGCGCGTGTTCACGCCGCTGATGCTCGAATGCGCACGGCGCGAGCGCGGCTACCAGGGCCACATCGTGAATACTGCCTCGATGGCCGGCCTGCTCGACGCGCCGGCGCTGGGCGTCTACAGCGTATCCAAACATGCGGTGGTGGCGCTGTCCGAGACGCTGTACCACGACCTGCGCCTGGTCGACGCGCCGATCCACGCTTCGGTGCTGTGCCCGTACTTCGTGCCGACCGGGATCGACCGCTCCGAGCGGCACCGTCCCGCCGACGTGCGCAGCGACGCGCCGCTCAGCGCGAGTCAGCAGGCGGCGAAGCAGCTGGTGAGCAGGGCGGTCGGCGCCGGCAAGGTGTCGGCGGCCGAGGTGGCGCAGCTGACTTTCGAAGCGATCCGGGAAAACCGCTTCTGGATCTACTCGCACCCGCAAGCGCTCGGCGCCGTGGCCGAGCGCATGGAGGCGATCGTGCATGGCGCGGCGCCGGCCGACCCGTACGCGGACACGCCGCAGATCACGGAGATGCTGCGCGCTCAGTTGCGCACGTGATTTCGTCCGCGACTGCGCGCGCCGTCAGTATGGCCCGCGAATGTGCTCGCGCACGTGATCGCGGTAGACCTCGGCGAGCGCCTCGTGCAGCGCCGGCGCCAGCGGCGCGAGGGCGGCGGCGCTGACGTTGGCCTGCACCTGTTGCGGCGAGCTCGCGCCCGGAATCACCACCGACACCGCCGGCTGGTCGAGGATCCAGCGCAGCGCCATCTGGGCCATCGTGATGCCGTGCGGGACCAGCGCGCCGACGCGTTCGCTGGCTTCCACGCCGCGCGCCTGGCCGAGGCCGGCGAAGGTCTCGCCGACGTTGAAGGCGGCGCCATCCTGGTTGAAGTTGCGGTGGTCGTCTGCGCGGAAGGTCGTGGCGCGCGTGATCTTCCCGGCCAGCAGGCCGCTGGCCAGCGGCAGGCGCACGATGATGGCGACGCCGAGCGCAGCGGCGCGCGGCAGCAGTTCCTCGAGCGGCTTCTGGCGGAAGATATTCAGGATCACCTGCAGCGAGGTGAGCCCGTCCTGCTCGAGGCAGATCAGGCCTTCCTCGACCGACTCGACACTCGCGCCCCAGCGCTTGATCAAGCCTTCCTGCTGCAGCTCGCGCAGCCAGTCGAACACGTGGCCCTGACGCAGCACCTCGGTCGGCACGCAGTGCAGCTGGGTCAGGTCGAGGCTGTCGACGCCGAGACGTTCGAGCGAGCGCTGGGTCGCTTCGCGCAGCGATTCGCGGGTGTAGCCGTCCGGGTAGATGCCGGCACGGCCCAGCTTGGTCGCGACGAACAGGCCGGCCTCGCGGTGGCTGCGTAAGAAGCGGCCGATCGAGCGCTCGCTGGCGCCGTCGCCGTAGACGTCGGCGGTGTCGATGAAGCGCACGCCGGACTGGTAGGCGGTTTCCAGGGTCTGCTGGGCGACGTCGTCGTTCCAGTCGTCGCGCCAGCCGCCGCCGAGCTGCCAGCAGCCCAGGCCGATTTCCGGCACCGTCAAGCCGTCCGCTCCAAATTTCCTTAGTTGCATCGTGATTATCCTCATGTGGTTCACAGGCGAGCCCGGACGGGCAGTGTACTCCGATCCTGTTCAAATTTCGAACCGGCCATCTGCTGCCGTGCCCGGCACTTATGCCATAATTTGGACCTCGACAATTCCAGTCCTCGGATTCGCTGGCGAGGGCATAACCCGGGCAGGTCCATGAGTAACATGAAAGCGTCCATGCAGGTGTTGGAGCTGTTTCCGACGCCGGTTTTCGTTGTGCAGACCCAAGGCGTAGACAACCAGGAACTGGCGCGCCAGATCTATGCCATTCGCGACGAGGAAGTCGCGGCCGGCATCGCCGACAAGACCGGCCTGTCGAACCTGGGGGGCTTTCGCAGCTATGATCTGTTGCAGCTTCCGGGGTTTGCACAGCTCAAGCAAGTCGTGCTGGGGGTGCTCAACGAACGCATGGTCAAAGGCGCATGGTTTGCCGAACCGGAGGTCACCGAAGCGCAGTTCGGCGCGATGTGGGGCGTCATCAATGGCAAAGGGCACGCCAACAGCCCTCACAATCACCCGGGCAGCTGGATCAGCGGCGTGTATTACCCGCAGGTGCCGGCGGCGAAAGAACGTGCCGGTTCGCTGTGCTTCCGTGACCCGATCCTGGCGCGCACCTTTACCCGCAGCTTTTACCGCAATGTGCAGGCCGAGGCGGCCTCGATCGTGCCGGAAGTCGGTAAGCTGGTCATGTTCCCGAGCTGGGTCGAACACCATGTCGGTCCCAACCTGACCGACGAGGATCGCATCGCCATCGCATTCAACATCGATCACGCGAAAGCGCGCTAGCTTTTCCAAGCCGCGCTTCAGCCGGCAGGCTTCAGCGGGCGTTCAGGCGCACGCCAAAGAACGCGTTGATGGTCAGCCGTCCTTTTTCCGGGTCGGCGCTGAGCAGCTCCGGATGGCGGATGTCGCCGCTGTGGTAGATCGAGCCATCGTAGAACACCGCGCGGTTGAACGCCGCCGGGACGGTCGCCATCTTTTCAAAATACGCATTGGTTTTGGTCGGGTACGCGGGGGCGCTGTCGATCAAGCTGGAGAAGGCGTCGCGGTCCATGTGCTGCGCGCGCGCCATCATGGTCGACAAGGTCGCCGCGTCGACCCGCGGTCGAAAGAAGCTCGTGCCGCCCAGCCGTTCATCCTCGAACAAATACAGGACCATGGCAAAATTGCCTTCGCCCGGTTGTAACGGGCCGCCATCGACATGCGGGATTCTTTGAAATGGCTCCAGGTCTTCCGGCTTGCGCGTGACCATCGACATCCTGCACGTGGTGCTGCGGGTGCGCCGGCCGCCGAGCTGGCCCCTGATGGTTTGTGAAAAAAACGCTTCGAATGCCCCATGCGCACCTTGCGGCAGCCGCAGTTCCGGCCCGGGATAGTAGTGAGAAACCTCCTGCGAAAAATCCGCGCGCCGCGCGACGGCATGGGCGACGACTTGCTCGGGCTCGCGCAGGATATTGTCGACGACCACATAAGAACGGCCATCGCTCAGCGCGACTCTGTTCATGGAGAGATTTGGATTGAACATGGGCGGCTTTGAACGAGAAGCTCAGGTCGGGCGCTGCGCGCGGCAGAAGCGCTGGATGTAGGCCTGGTGCGACGGCAACTGCTGGGCCGTCCTTTCGATCTTCTGGCGAATCGAGCCCAGGAAATGCGACAGCTCGGCGTCGCCCATCAGGTCGGCCGCCTGGTGATGCTGCTCGGGCAGCATGCCCTGGCCCAGCATGACTTGCAGCCACGACGATTCGGTGAACAACTCGCCCTCGGTGCGGAACACCCGTCCGGTTTCGCGGAACAGGTCGATGCGGTGTTGCAGCGATGCCGGCACTGCCATGTTCTTGGCGGCTTCCCAGTAGGGCGTGTCGGCGCGATTGGTCACCTTGTAATGCAGGATGATGAAGTCGCGGATGTGGGCGATCTCGCTTTGCGCCTGGCTGTTGAACTCGTCGACGTCGGAGCGGCAGATGCCGTCGGCCGGGAACAACTGCATCAGACGGATCAGATTACGCTGGATGAGGTGAATGCTGGTCGACTCGATCGGTTCCAGGAAGCCGCCCGACAGGCCGATGGCGACGACGTTGCCTTTCCACGTTTGCTTGCGCTGGCCCGGCTTGAACTTGATCGCGCGCGGTTGCGTCAGCGGCTCGCCCTGCAAGTTGTTGAGGAGGATCTGCCTGGCTTCCTCGTTATCCATGTACTTGCTGGAGAACACGTGGCCATTGCCGACCCGGTGCTGCAGCGGGATGCGCCACTGCCACCCGGCGCCGTGCGCGATCGAGCGCGTCATCGGAACCGGTTCGCCCATCAGTTCGGTCTGAACCGCGATCGCGGTGTCGTTGAACAGCCATTGCGACCAGTCGTCGTATTCGACGCCCATGGTCTCGCCCAGCAGCAGCGAACGAAAGCCGGTGCAGTCGATGAACAAATCGCCTTCGATGACGGCGCCGTCACCGAGCTTGAGCCCGGTCACGTGGCCGCTGGCGGCCTCAAACATCACCTGTTCGATCTTGCCTTCGATCCGCTTGACGCCGAAGCCTTCGCTGAACTTGCGCAGGAACCTGGCGTACAAGGTCGCGTCGAGATGGTAAGCGTAATTCATGGCGTCGTCCGGCAGATGCGCGAAGCGGCCAAGCTGGGCCGAGCGCAATTCCAGGCAATAATCGCCGAAGTCGCTGGCCAGGCCGCGCTGGCGGCCCTTCAGCCAGAAATGCTGGAAGCCTGCGGTCCAGTGGTCGATGCCGGTCAAGCCGAACGAGTGTATGTAATCCTCGCCGCGCGCGCGCCAGTTCTCGAAGCTGATGCCCAGCTTGAAGGTCGCCTGGGTGGCGCGCATGAAATCCGCTTCGCTCACTTCCAGCAGCTGGTGGAACCTGATCAGGCTCGGAATGGTCGCTTCGCCCACGCCGACGGTCCCGATCTCGTCGGATTCGACCAGCGTGATGTCGAGTCGCTTGCCCAGGATCTTGGCGATGACCGCGGCGGCCATCCAGCCGGCCGTGCCGCCGCCGGCGATGACGACGCGCCGCACTGGTTTCCTGCCGATTTTTTCTGGGTTGTTCTGTTGCATGGGGTGTCTCCTGCTACCGTTTTAGTTTTTGAATGATTGCTGCGCGCATCGACCGAGCCTTGTCGAGATCGAGCGGCCCGAGGACGCCGCGCGCCTCTTCCGGAATATGTACCGCTTCGCTGCCGTCCGCTTCGAAGATGTAGTGACGGAACACCTCTTGCCATGCCCGGCGCTGGGCCGGCGGCAGCTCGCGCAGCGTCAGGATGGCGTGCATCAGCGTGTTGATCGGGGCATCCATATAGCCCGGCGACTGGCGCCACCAGTAATTGATCAGGACGTTGAAGCGGTCGAGCCCCTCGACATGGTGCCACCACATGCTGGGGATGAAGATGGCGTCGCCCGGCAGCAGGTCGGCCGCCTGCGCATGCGCCATGGCCTCGGCAAACCTGGGGAATTTCACCAGGTCCGGCTGATGGAAATCGACCAGGCTGACAGGCTGATTAGCCGGCGTGAATTCGAGCGGCCCGATGTACAGATTGCTCAACTGCTCGGGCGGGAACAGGGTGAAACGGCGACGCCCGGCGGCCACGCAGGCCAGGTTATCCGGCAGGTCCTGGTGCGCAGGAATGCGCGACCGGTTGCCGGTCCACACGCTGACGAGCGGATCGCGATCGCCCAGGGCGAGATCGCGCAGGTCGAGATCGTTCTCGTCGCGGAAGCCTGGCAGGCAAGTGTCTACGGTTGTCGAGCCGACATAAAACGTCCGCGGACGCGGATCGTCGAGGTGTGCGAGCACGCCATCGAGGATCGCGTCGAGCCTGGCGTTGACGGCGTCGAAGTTGAACCCGCTGATGTCGTCGTTATAAAAATAGCGCCCCGCGATCACGGGCGGCCCGATCAGTGCACGGACCGTCTCGCCCCGGTAGAAGCGGCGCAGATAAGCGATGCCCTCGCGCGGCGAGCGCAGGCCGGCTTCTACCTGCGGCCAGCTCGAGACCAGGCCGCGCAGCACCAGCGGCTCGGTCGCGGTGAGGATGGCGTCGGTCAGCGCGGCAGGTGTCGCGCCGCTGAGCTCGCGCATCGGTTTAGCCATCGACTCTTTAACCATCGACCCCAGCGCGCCCGTTCTTGCGCTCGATGAGCTCGCGCAGCTGGACCAGCGATGCGACCATCAGATGGGCGGCCAGCAGGTAGCCGTGCCGGTGCAGATGGGCAAGCGCCGCACCGTCGAGCGCGGCGAGCTTGTCCTCGTTGATCGTCGAAAAACCGAGCAGCTGGTTGCGCGAGCCGTTGTTCAGTTCGATGTCGAGCGTGAGCGGCTCGATCAAGTCGTATTCGAGCAGCGCGGCGACGAAGCCGGCATTACTCTGCAGTCCCTGGTGCAAAGCGAGCAGCAGGCTGTTGACCTGTTCCAGCAGCTCGCTCTGGCCGCCGTATTCGAGAAACAGCGGATGGCCGACCGTCGTGCTCACTTTTGGATGATCCAGGTCGACGTGCACCAGCAGGCCGTCGCCGGACAGTCCCATCGAGAAGGGCTGGCGCGCCACGGCCATCGGCACGTACAGCGCATCCCAGGCAGCGGCGCCGGCAAACAGGTTTTCGCCCTCCGAAAAACCGAACAGCGCCACCGGCTCGTAGCGCTGTTGGTTGCCGGTCTCGCGGAACAGGATCGGGTAGTGGGCCAGCACATTGCGAAACTCGGCCGGGAATGTCGGGCAGATCGTGTCGCCGTCACCGAACTCGGTGCCGCGGCCGAGAATGATTTTCAGGTCTTTGTGTTCGACGTTGTTCAACAAAACGGGGTGGGTCATTGCTTGTCTCTTCGTTTGTTTTAGCGATTCAGATTCAGTGTAGCAAGAAAAAAGCAGGCCGTGATCGCCACCACGGCCTGCTTCAGGACCTACTCACTCATCAAGTGCCGATTTCAGCAATCAGAAGGTGTAACGTGCGCCGACCATGTAACGCGGACCGGTCTGGGTCGCGTTCAGGAAGGTTCCCCTGGTGCGGCCGTACTGATGTTGCGTGGCATTGGTCAGGTTGATCCCTTCGAACATCAGGTTCAGGTTCTTGGTCAGGGCATAGCCCACGCTCAGGTCGGTCTGACCGTAGGCGCCGGTGTACACCGGATCCAGGTGCCCGCCGCCGTCGGTCTTCGCTGCCAGGAAGGCGTCGCGCCAGTTGTAGGCGAGGCGGATGGTCCAACCGAAATTTTCATAAATACCGACCAGGTTGGCGGAATTGCTCAGACCGATGATGGCGAACTGATCGGTCGTTTGGTCGTTCTTGTATTTCAACGGCGAGGTCACGTAGGTGTAGTTTGCCTGAACGCCGAAGCCCGATTCGCCGAACATGTGCTGAACGGCCAATTCGGCGCCGTGCAGGCTGGCCGGCTGCGAGTTCACGTAGCTGGACGTCCGGAACTGCATCAGCGGGTCGCTCGGGATGCCCGTGATCACACCGGTGGCATTGCCGACGGCGTTGGTACCGGTCTTGGTGACGCCAGGCTGGCCGTTGAAGTTGTTCAGGATGTAGTTACGGATGCAGTTGGTGTCGGCAACCGTGCAACCACCCGTCGCCAGGGCCGCTTTGTAGTAACCGCCGCCGATCGGGGTATGGATGCCGTACTGGCTGGCCAGGGTCTGGTTCTGCGCAGTGTAGTCAGTCAGTTTCTTGTTGAACAGACCCAGCGAGGCAACGCTGTGCTGCGTGAAGTACCACTCGAAGGACAGGTCCAGGTTCTTCGACTTCACCGGTTTCAGCTGCGGATTGCCGGTTGCAGCCGTACCACCCAGATAGTAGTCGGAACCGGTGCCGATGTTCAGGCCGCCCTGCAGCTCGTTATAGCGGGCACGGCTGATGGTGGTGCCGGCGCCGGCGCGAATCTTGAAGTTCGAGGTGACGTCGAAGTCGGCGTTCACGTTTGGCAACACTTCGCTGTAGGAGCCATGCGTGGTCGAGTAGGCGGTACCGGCAAAGGTCAGCGGCAGCTCATTCTGCGAAATCCAGTTCACGCCCGTGGCCGGGAGCACCTGGGCCACCGAAGTGACATCGGTTTTCTCGAAGTGCAGGCCGACCGAGGTGTGGACCGGAATCGCGAATTCCCAGTCCTGGCTCAAAGCCACGTAAGCCGTCTTGGTTTTTTCCTCGAGGCGCTGGTCGCTGTCGGTCGTGGTGAAATTCGGCAGGAAGTCTGCTTGCGTTTTCGGGCCGTCGTTCGAGACATAGCCAGGCTTGGTCGCAGCGCTGGCGGTCGCTGCGCGCAGCGCGCCGAAATCGGCCGTGTAAAAGTCGCGGAACATGCCGGCCGCGCCGTCGCCCTTGAACTGGTCGAAGTAGCTGGCGGTGTCGCTCTTCGAGAACAGGCTGGCGGGATAATCGTTCTTGTTGGTCAAGCCCGACCATCCGTTGTTGCCCACCAGCGATTGAGTCGAGCGGTTTTTCACGTCGGTATAGCCCACGCCGAAGTTCAGGTTCGACGCTTCGGCCACCTTCCACTCGCCGCTCAACTGCAACTGCTTGACGGTCGACTTGACGTAGGTGTTATAGAACTGCGAACCGGTTGCCTGGATTGGCTCGGCGGCCAGGTTCTGGCCGTCGATGCCCAAAATCGGCAACTCGTGGGTGAAGTCGATCGAGGTGCGGCCGCGGCTGAAGCTGGCGTTGCTCAGCTGGTTGCTGCTGCCCCATGGGCTGTCGGCTTTCGATTCAGCACTCGACGAGTGCGCGTCGAGTGTGAAGCGCAAGCCGGACTGCGGTTTCCAGACCGTGTTGAAACCGACCGAATTGAGCGTGTTCTTGGTGGCATAGTCGGCCGAGATGACCGAGATATCTTGCGGCGCGCTGTAGACTTCCGAGTAAGTCAAGGGCGCCTGGACACTGCCGCCCGGCCACGAGCTGGTCGAGGTCGGGGTCTGGGCAAACCAGACGCTCATCTCGGCGCGGCGGGTGTGCAGTTTGTTCTGCGCAAAAGTGTAGTCGAGGGTCGAGGTCAGTTCCTTGACCGGACGGAATTGGATCACGGCCTGGGCATTGACACGCTCGCGCTCGAGACCGTTGACCTGGTAACCGAAGTTTTGCGGACGCTCGTACAGGTCGTTCGGACCTGGACGATTCGTCACGCTGCCCACTTTCGCTCCTGGCAGCGGCAAGGTCGAGCCATCGATGACATCCGAGCCTTTGTAAGGGCCGATCCAACCGTTGGCGATCTGGGCACGATTCAAGCCCGAGTCGCGCTTCGAGTAGCTGGCGTTGCCGCCGAAGCCCCACATGCCATCCTTGGTGACGGTGCTGAAGATACCGGAAACTTCAGGCGTCACGCGCGAACCCTTGAGCAATTCCGGCAGGTTCTGGCTCGACTGGTCCACCACGCCTTTGACGCCGACGCTGGCCACGGTGCCCTTCTGGTCGAAAGGACGCGCGGTCATGATGTTGACGGTGGCGCCGATGCCGCCGGACGGGTCCTGGGCGCGGCTGGTCTTGTAGACCTGCAGCTGCGAAATCGCATCCGAGGCCAGATTGTCGAACGAGAACGAGCGGCCGTTGGCGTCGTTCAAGTCCGCCGTCGGCATTTGACGGCCGTTGAGCAGCACCAGGTTGAAGTCGGGGCCCATGCCGCGCACTGTGATCTTCTGGCCTTCGCCGTTTTGACGGTCGATCGACACGCCGGTAATGCGTTGCAGCGACTCGGCCAGGTTGGTGTCCGGGAATTTACCGATGTCTTCCGCCACGATACCGTCGACGATACCATCGGAATTCTTCTTCAGGTTCAGCGTCGACTGCATACTGGCGCGAATACCCGTCACGACCACGGTGTTCGCCGCGGCTGGATCGGTCCCGTTGTTCGCTTCCTGCGCATGGGCTTGACCGACCATGGCGCAGGCGCTCGCCACGGCCATCGCGATCAACCTTTGCCTGGTGTCCAGGTGAAGCGAATGTCCCCTCTTGTTTTTGTTCAACACTATGTCTCCTCTCTCTTCTACAAACATGGCACCACGCCCGGGCGGGGAGGTACCTCTGGTGGTGGTGCTGGAAAGCACCGCATTCTGATTTTTTGTAGTGAAACGGCGTCCGTACTTTTTGGTGAATAGCTGCTATTCGGACTTTGTATATTGCTTGAGGCTAATTGGTAAGTACAAATTAGTCAATTCGTCGAACAAACAAAATTCCGATCAAAGCAGGATGGAACGCCCTTGGATAATCCATGACGCATAAGCCGACTCGGGTGATAGATGTTGCTCAAAAGTAAATACAGTGTCCTTAAGATATCGCGTGAAATCGATTTCACAGCAAAATCAAGGACTTCGGACTTTCCCAGTATCAGTAGTCGCTCGGGCAGACAGCGATACTCGTCATTTTTTTCGCGGCCACTTATATCGAAAAATTGTTTTAAGATGGACATGTTGGTGTTGCACAATAATCACACTTTTCTCGGTTTCTCTATCCATGCCAGTCACAGGCGACGCCCAGTTACTCAAGCAACTCAACCGCATGGCCCTCGTACGGCAGGTCGGCACACGACCCGGGCTGTCGCGCGCATCGCTGGCGGACGTGCTCGGACTGACCAAATCGACGGTCAGCATGCTGGTGCGCGACCTGATGGACGAAGGCTGGCTGAGCGAAAGCGCGCTGATTGCAACCGGCGAAGTGGGGCGGCGTGCGACGCCGCTGCACCTCGACCCGGACCGCCTGGCCTTGCTGGGGGCGGACATCGGCGTCGATGAAGCGCGCGTGGTCGCCACCAATCTGCTGGGCGAGGTGCTCGACACCTGCATCGTTACCTATGACGACAGCGGCGCTCCGGCATCGTGCATCCAATTGGTGGCGGACGCTCTGGTGCGCATGGCACGCTGGCTGGAACGCGCGCACAGCGCCGCCGGCCCACGCCGGCTGCTGGGCGTCGGTGTCGGCCTGCATGGCGGGGTCGACGAAACGCAGGGGGTGCTGCGCTACGCGCCGCACCTTGGCTGGCGCGACGTGGATGTAGACCGCCAGCTCCGTTCGCACTTCGCCGGCACGCCTTTGGCCGGGCTGCCGCTGCACATGCAGAACGAGGCGAACGTCGCGGCGCTGGCCGAATTCGAATTCACCGGACAGCCCGGTACGGACCCGCTGGTGTATCTGTCGATAGGCTATGGCGTGGGCGCCGGCGTTATCGTCGGCGACAACCTGCTCACCGGCCTGAACGGTTTCGCCGGCGAGGTGGGGCACGCGATCCTGCAGGCCAACGGGCCGCTGTGCTCGTGCGGACGGCGCGGCTGTGCGGATGCGCTGATCGGACTGGGATCGCTGCTGGGCACGGAAAAGCCGAGCCATACGGCGCTCGAGCGCCTGTTCGAGAAGGTGGCGCAGGGCCACCCGCGGACCTGCGCCGCGGTGACCGTGGCCGGCGGGCAGCTGGGGATCTTGCTGAACAACTTGTGGGCCGCGTTCGACCCGATGGCGATCGTCATCGGCGGGCCGGCGCTGCGACTCGGCGACACGCTGATCGAGCCGGCGCGGCGGGTGCTGGGCGAGTATGCGGACGCCGCGATGCTGACCGCGCCGGAGATCCGCACGTCGCGCTTCGGCGCGGACGTCGTTGCGGTGGGCGCCGCGGCGCTGGCGCGCCACCGGCTCACGCGCCCGCTCGACCTGCAGAGCATAGCGCGGCGGGGCGACAAGGCCGGGCGCCAGGTGCGCTCGACGAGTGGCGAACTGAACTTGGGGCGCTAGGCGCCGTCGGCGGCTTCATGAGCCGCCCCTTTTTTTACCCCGCACGCGCCAAATCGTGCAAAATGTAAAGATCATGAAAAGCCGAGAGATCCAACACATCGTCATCGTCGGCGGCGGTTCGGCCGGCTGGCTGACGGCCGCCGTCATCGCCGCCGCCCACCCCCGCGCCGCTGGGTCGAACCTGAGCGTGACGCTGCTCGAGTCACCTGACGTCGCGCCGATCGGCGTGGGCGAGGGCACCTGGCCCAGCATGCGCGAAACGCTGCAGCGTATCGGCGTGCTCGAATCGGACTTCGTGCGCGCCTGCGACGCCGCGTTCAAGCAGGGCTCGCGCTTCGACGGCTGGATCGACGGCGTCGACGCGCACCGTTACTATCACCCGTTCGCCGCGCCGCACGGCTACGGCGAAGCCAACCTGGCGGCGAACTGGCGCGCGGCCTATCCGCAAGCCGCTTTCGCCGACCTGGTGAGCTACCAGCCGGCCTTGTGCATGGAAGGGCGCGCGCCCAAGCAGCCCGGCACGCCGGAATACGCGGGCGTGGCCAACTACGGCTACCACCTCGACGCCGGCAAGTTCGGCGAGTTCCTGCGCGCGCACGCGTGCGCACGCCTGGGTGTGCGTCACGTGCGCGACCACGTGGTGGCGATCGAGTCGACGCCGGAGGGCGACATCGCCGCCGTGCGGACGCGCGAGCAGGGCCCGATCAAAGGCGACCTGTTCGTCGACTGCACCGGCTCGCGCGCGCTGCTGTTAAATGGGCACTTCGGCGTGCCGCTGCGCTCGCAAAAGCACTTGCTGTTCAACGACAGTGCGATGGCGGTGCAGGTGCCGTATGCGGCCGAGGACAGTCCAATCGCCTCGCCGACGGTGTCGAGCGCGCGTGCGGCCGGCTGGGTATGGGACATCGGCCTGCCGACCCGGCGCGGCGTCGGCTACGTGTATTCGAGCGCGCACACCGACGACGACCAGGCCCAGCGCGTGCTGCAAGATTACCTGACGCTGAGCGGCAGCCCGGCGACCCTTGCGCCACCGCGCAAGCTGAGCTTCGAGCCCGGCTACCGCGAGCGCTTTTGGGAACGCAACTGCGTGGCCGTCGGCCAGGCCGCCGGCTTCATCGAGCCGCTCGAGGCCTCGGCGCTGGCGATGGTCGAGCTGTCGGCCGCGATGATCGCCGATACGCTGCCGGCCACGCGTGACACGATGGCGCTGGCGGCGCGCAGCTTCAACGATACCTTCACCTATCGCTGGGAGCGCGTGATCGAGTTCCTCAAGCTGCACTATGTGCTGTCCAAGCGCCGCGATTCGGACTACTGGGTTGATAACCAGGCCGCGAGTTCGATTCCCGAGCGCCTGCAGGAATCGCTGCTGCTGTGGAAGCACAGGCCGCCGTCGCGCCACGACTTCCCGCGCATCGAAGAGATCTTCCCGGCCGCCAGCTACCAGTACGTGCTGTACGGGATGGGCTTCGAGACCGCCTACGGCGAGGTGGCGCGCGACACCGACCAGCCGCAACTGGCCGACCGTTACTTCCGCGAGACCGCGGCGCTGACGCGCCGGATGCTGGGCGGCCTGCCGGCCAATCGTGAGCTGCTCGAGCACATCCGCCGGCAGGGGATGCCGCGCGGCTGATCCGGTGCGCGCACTGCGTGCCGCACTGGCGCCGCGTCAGCGGTAGCTCTTGAGCTCGCGCGTCTGCTGCAGCACTGCGCCGGCCGGGGGCGTGCCGCCGCTGTAGGTGAACACTGAGGTTTCCTTGACGATGCGTGTGTCGCCGCCCGAGGCATCGCGCCAGCGAGTCGAGGTTTCGATGCGTGTGATGCCATCGACTGTGCGGGTGGTCGTTGCCGTGAATTTGTAGGCGCTGAAGGTGCCGGCGGCCACCGTCACGGACTCGATGCCGGCGTAGCTGCCCGACTGGGTGTAGGCCGTGCCGTCGCCGCCGCAGGTTTGGGTGTAACTGGCGTTCCAGGTCCCTCCGCTGGACAGCGTGGCCGGTGCGCCGGCAGCGCCGCCACTGACCGTGCACTGCACGCTTGCAGACGGCTGCGCTACGGTCCAGGCGGTTGCCTGGCCGGCTGCGTTGTACTGGAAATCAGTCGGATACACGCTCTGGTCGGTGCTGCCGGACACGATCCGGTTGTGCGACGGATCTTCCTCGTGCGTGGCGAAACTGCCGTCCGCGTTCACGGTGGTCACGTCGTCGGTCACCGTGCGGTTCAGCGTATTGTTGAGGTTATCGACCAGGCTGGCCGCGTATTCGAGGTGAGTGCCAGCCTTGGGCGCGGCAAAATGGTAACTCTGGACCAGCGCTGGGGCGGCCGTGCCGGCGGCACTGCCACTTCCGCCATCGCCACCGCCACCGCCACCGCCACCGCTACAGGCGGCAACAAGAAGAGGGATCAGTGTGGCGGGCAGTACGTGTCGCATGGTCTGTCTCCAGGAGCCTTCGTTGATCTGTGTTCAATATCGTATCGATCACGCATAACGTTGGAAACAAGAAAATTGTATCTGCCGGAAACATTTCCGATCACCATCACGGCTGTGCGGTTGCCCATCTCAGCTCGCGCGGGCGAGTCAGCCGGTTAGGCTGCGGCCGCGCCGCCAGTCCGGGCCGTTGGCTGCGTCTCGGGCTGCAGCATGCGCTCGCGCAGCTCGGGCTCGCGGTCCTGGTACAGCTTGACCACGGTCGAGGTGCGCGTGCCGTAGCCGTCGATCTCGATGCACACCGCCGACAGTTGGCGCTCGACCTCGATCGGCACGCCGGTGTCGGGCAGGCGCAGGTCGGGCGCGCGCGTGGTGTCGGCCAGCATTTCGAAATAGGCTTCTTCGGGCGCGCCCTGCAGCAGCAGGCTGGCGAAGCTGGCCTTGGTGCGCAGGACTTTCGGCCAAGGCGCATCAAGCATGCCATTCGAGACGCCGTAGATCCCAGGCTCCAGGGCCTTGCCGTTGCGCGGATCGTCGCCGGCGCGGTTCGAGAACCAGTAGATGCCGTCGCGGTCACCCAGGATCAGGTTGAAGCCGTTGTAGGCGTCGGCCGCCGGGGCGACGCCGGCCAGGTAATCAAGCGCGCTCATGTCGCCCTTGAGGAAATCGGCGACCAGCGCGCCGCGCGTGGGCGCGTCGGGACGAAAGTCGTGCGGCGCGCGGATGTTGGTCAGCGCGGCGAACCTGGGGCCGTTCGTACCTTCTCTGGTCACGCCCATCCAGCTGCCGCCTCCCTGCAGATCGCGGCCGGCGACGATGTTGGGGTTGTCCGGCCACGGCGCGGCCGGGCTGGCGGGGCGGTCGTAGAACTCGTCGCGGTTGGCGCAGGCGATCAGCGGCACGCCGGGGATCACCCGCCATGCGAAAACAATCAGGCACATGGTTGAATGTCCGAAGGGATCAGGTCGACAAAGATTTCCGAATGGCGCGCACCGGCCGGCAGGGCGTCCAGTCCCGCCGCGGCGGCAGCCTCGGCAAGCAGCGCGCCGAAGCCGGCATCGACCGCCGGATACACTTCCATCCAGGTCTGCACGCCCTCGCGCGCCTCGGGCCGGCGTTTCAGCTGGCCCTGCACGCCATGGCGCGCCGCGACCTCCGCCTGCAGCGCGCGCACGCGCGGCGCGAGCGCGGCGGCATCGACGTCATGCACCTTGTAGTACACGTACAGGTCGATCATGACGCTTATGCCTCGGGCGCTTCGACGGGGTAGGGCAAGCTCTGGAAACGCAGCAGCGTGCCGCCCGGCGCGCCGTGGCGGACCTCGTGTTCGAGCGCCGCCAGCTTGATCTCCACCAGCGCGTCGGCGCCGCCAACGCCGTTGGGCGCGGCGTTGACGATCATGCCGGAAGGCTGCGACGGGTCGTCGCTCGAAAACACTTCATCGCCGGCGCGCGCTGCGGCATCGGCCAGCGTGGCCAGGGCCATGCGGCGTTTCAGCTTGCCCAGGTACTGGCTGCGCGCGACGATTTCCTGGCCGGGGTAGCAGCCTTTCTTGAAGTTGACGCCGCCGATCAATTCGAAATTGATCATCTGGGGGACGAACTGGTCCTGCGTCGGCAGCGTCACCTGCGGCACGCCGGCGTGAATCTGCGCCAGCTGCCAGGCCCCGTTGCCGCCCAGGGCCAGCGCCGGCTGCAGCGCGCTCAGGGCGGCGATGGCCGTCTCGGGCGCAGTCACCCACAGGAAGCGCGGCGCAGCGAAGGCGTCGGCCAGGCGGATCACGGTGCCGAAGGCGCCTGCAACCGTGCGGTAGGGCGCGTCCGGCAGCGCGCCGCCGACTTGCGCTGCCAGCATTTGGAGCGCCTTGGCGCCGCCCAGGCCGAGCACGGCGCCGGTGGCGGCTTCGTCGCTGGCGTCGCGCAGCTTGGCCTTGGCGCGCAGCACGAACATGCTCAGGCGCTTTTGCAGCGGCGCCTGGATGGCGCGCGGCAGCTGCAGATAGACGTTTTCCGGGTCGCGCCACATCAGGAAGGTCGCCTGCAGGCGGCCCTTGGGGGTGCAATAGCCGGCCAGGCGCGCTTCCGCCAGGCCGAGGTGCTCGACGTCGTTGGTCAGCTGGTTGTGCAAAAAGGCGGCGGCGTCGTCGCCGGCGACCGCGATCAGCCCGAGGTCGGTGAGCGGCGCGACGAAGCCGTCGGCGAGTTCGGCAGGCGTCAATACACGCCCGAAATCTTCGATCTGGCTCGCTTCATCCGCATGGAAGCGGGCGCCGAGCATGGAGAGGTGTTCGATCCAATGGTTCATACGGATTTATTTCCGGTTTGGCAGTAACGGCTATATGATTACGGCCTCATTATAGGGTTATCGATCAATCCTCGCCGGGACCGGCAAAAACAACACAGAATGGCACTATTCAAAAAACTCATCTTGACGGGCGTGATCGTGTCAGTCGCGGCCGTGGCAGGCTTCCAGTGGTGGGCCAAGCAGCCGATCACCGGCGCCGGCCAGGTCATTCCCTTCGCGATCGCCCAAGGCAGCGGCGTGGCCGGCGCGGCGCAGCAGATGGCGAGCGCCGGCATACCGGTGAATCCCTTCCTGTTCGGCGTGCTCGCGCGCGTGACCGGCAAGGCCGGCCAGATCAAGGCCGGCAGCTACGAGCTCAAGCCCGAGACCACGCCGCGGCGCCTGCTCACGCAACTGGTGCGCGGCGAATTCGCGCAGGAATCGCTGACGATCATCGAAGGCTGGACCTTCCGCCAGATGCGCCAGACGGTCGACACCGCGCCCAACCTGAAGCACGAGACCGCCACCATGTCGGACAAGGAGCTGCTGGCCAAGGTGCTCGGGCCGGACGAGAAATACCCGGCCGCGGAAGGCCTGTTCTTCCCCGACACCTATCTGTTCGCCAAGAATGCGAGCGACCTGTCGATCTACCGCCAGGCGCACGACATGATGATGAAGCGCCTCAAAACCGCCTGGGACAAGCGCGACCCGGGTCTGCCATACGCCGACCCCTACCAGGCCCTGATCATGGCCTCGCTGGTGGAAAAGGAGACCGGCCAGAAGGGCGAGCGCCCGATGATCGCCGGTGTGTTCGTCAACCGGCTGAAAACCGGCATGCTGCTGCAGACCGATCCGACCGTGATCTACGGCCTGGGCGACAAGTACGACGGCAAGATCCATAAAAAAGACCTGGAAACCGACACGCCGTACAATACCTATACCCGCGCCGGCCTGCCGCCGACGCCGATCGCGCTGCCGGGCGTGCCCTCGCTGCTGGCCGCGACCGCGCCGGCCAAGACCGACGCCCTGTATTTCGTCTCGCGCGGCGACGGCACCAGCCACTTCTCGGCCAACCTGACCGAACATAACAAGGCGGTCAACCAGTATCAGATTCGTAATGACGGACGTAAGTAACACCGTAGCCGGCACGTCCGGCTCCACCCAGGCGCGCGGGCGCTTCATCACCTTCGAAGGCATCGACGGCGCCGGCAAGTCTACCCACATCGGTTTCGTCACCGCGTGGCTCGAGGCCGCCGGCCGGCACGTGGTCTCCTCGCGCGAGCCGGGCGGCACGGCGCTCGGCGAAAAGCTGCGCGACCTGCTGCTGCACGAGAAGATGCACCTGGAGACCGAGGCGCTGCTGATGTTCGCCAGCCGGCGCGAGCACATCGCCCAGGTCATCGAACCGGCACTGCTTGAAGGCAGCTGGGTGCTGTCCGACCGCTTCACCGACGCCAGCTTCGCCTATCAGGGCGGCGGGCGCGGCCTGTCGCTTTCGAAACTCGATGCGCTCGAGGCCTGGGTCCATCCGCATTTGCAGCCCGACCTGACGCTGCTGTTCGACGTGCCGCTCGACGTCGCGCGCGCGCGCCTGGACGCGACGCGCGCGCTGGACAAGTTCGAGCAGGAACAAGCCGACTTCTTCGCGCGCTGCCGCGCCGAATACCTGCGCCGCGCCGCCGAGCATCCGCAGCGCATCGTCGTGATCGACTCGACCGCATCGATCGAGGACGTGCGCGTCGCGCTGGTGGCCGCGCTGGAGAAGCTGTCGTGAGTATGTATCCCTGGCAAGAAGATGCATGGGCGCGTTTGCAGCAGATGCGCGCGCGCCTGCCGCACGCGATCCTGTTCCACGGCCCGGCCGGCATCGGCAAGGCGGATTTCGTGGAATCGTTCGCGCAGGCGCTGCTGTGCGAAAACGTGCGGCCGGACGGCCATGCGTGCGGGCAATGCGCTTCGTGCAACTGGTTCGTGCGGGGCAACCATCCGGATTACCGCCGCGTGCGCCCGGAAGCGCTCGAGGACGAAGCCCCGGCGGCCGAGGGCGAGGACGGCGCGGCCGCAGGCGACGGCGAGAAAAAATCGAAGTCGAAGGCTGCGTCGAAAGACATCAAGATCGAGCAGGTGCGCGCGCTGGCCGACTTCATGAACATCTCGACCCACCGCCAGGGCTTGCGCGTGGTGGTACTGTACCCGGCCGAGGCGCTCAACATGCCGGCTTCGAACGCACTGCTGAAAACCCTGGAAGAACCGCCGCCGGGCACCGTGTTCCTGCTGGCCTCGAACGGCCTGGACCGCTTGCTGCCGACGATCCTGTCGCGCTGCCGCAAGTTCGCGCTGCCGATGCCGGACCACGCGCAGGCGCTGGCCTGGCTGCAGGCGCAGGGTGTGAACGATGCGGACGGCTGGCTGCGCGAGCAGGGCGGTGCGCCGTTGGCGGCGCTGGTCCAGGCCGAGAGCGGCAGCCGCGAGGAGCTCGACACGCTGCTGCAGGTGCTGGCCCAGCCGAGCATCGACGGCGCGTTGCGCGCTGCCGACAAATTGAGCAAGGCTTCGTTGGGATCGCTCGTGGCTTGGCAGCAGCGCTGGCTTTATGACGTTTTTTCGTACAAGCTCTCGGGCGTGATCCGCTATTATCCGCGCTACCAGCGCGAACTGGCGACCTTGGCCGGACGCGTGAACACGGCCAAGCTGATGCGCGCGATCAAGTCGGCCAACGAGCGGCGCGCGGTGGCGGACCACCCGCTGTCGCCGAAACTGTTTGTCGAAGACATGTTGCTTGATTACACTGCATGCTGCACTTGAACCACCACTGAGCAAAGGATTCCGATGAGCGGCACGCCCGTAGACGTCAATGCCCCGCAGGCGCCGCGGCCGTCGGTGCTGTCGCTTGCCATCAAGGAAAAAGCCGCGCTGTATGCGGCCTACATGCCTTTCCTCAAGAACGGCGGCATGTTCGTGCCGACCACCAAGCCCTATAAAATCGGCGACGAGATCTACTTGATCCTGTCGCTGATGGACGATTCGAACAAATATCCGATCGCCGGCAAAGTCGCCTGGATCACGCCGCCGGGCGCCAACAACAACAAGGCGCAAGGCATCGGCGTGCATTTTCCGGCCGACGAGACCGGCCAGCGCGCCAAGCTGCGCATCGAGGAAATCCTCGGCGCGGCCCTCCGTTCATCGCGCGCCACCCACACGCTTTAATTCTCTCGATCTCCACTCAAGCAATTCATGTCGTCCGATTCCAAGCTGCAAGCCAACTACGTCCACCGTCTCGCCACCCTCGAAGACCTGCCGACCATCGTCGAGATCTACAATTCGACGATTGCCTCGCGCGAAGTCACCGCCGACACCGAACCGATCACGGTCCAGTCGCGCGAAGGCTGGTTCGCCGACCATACGCCGCAGCGCCGCCCGCTATGGGTGATCCACGCCGCCGACGACAAGTCCGAGAAGCCGGAAGTGATCGGCTGGCTGTCGTATTCGAATTTCTATGGCCGGCCGGCGTATTCGGGCACGGCCGAGCTGTCGATCTACATCGCCGAAGCCTGGCGCGGCAAGGGCATCGGCCGCTACTGCCTCGAGCAGGCGATGGCGTATGCGCCGAGCGTCAAGGTGCACACGCTGCTCGGCTTCATCTTCGGCCACAACGCGCCGAGCCTGGCCCTGTTCCGCAAATACGGCTTCGATACCTGGGCTAATTTCCCGCGCGTGGCCAACCTCGACGGCATCGAGCGCGACCTGATCATCCTGGGCAAGCGCGTGGCTTGAGCCGCGATTGCGGCCTGAATACTGCGGATGGGCCGTCCCCGCGGCCCATCATGGTGACCCGCCGGCCGCGCTGATCAGCCTCTCCAGCGTGCCCGTACCGCGAGCACGCCCAGCCCCGCCAGCAGCAGCGCAAAGGTTTCCGGCTCCGGCACCGGCGGCGCCGGCGTGCCTGCCGTGCTCAGGTCGATCATCGCCATCGAGGTCGCGCCGATGTTCAGGCCGGCCTCGTTGACGAACACCTTGTTGCCGCTGAAGGTGACCGCCGGCGCATAGGTGCTGAGCGCGTCCAGCGAGGCGCCGGTGATGGTGGGCGCGTTGGCGAAGGTAAACACGAAGCCGTTGAAGCCGCCCGCGGCGGCGCTGCCGGCGCCTGAATAATTGAGTTCGATGTAGGCGCTGCCGACGTCGATGGCGACCGGCAAGGGCGCCAGGCCGCTGCTCAGCGAGGTGAAGCTTCCGGCCGGGAACTCGGTGCCCGGCCCGACGGTTTGGGTCTGCGCATTCGTCACCTGGGTGGCGGCGCCCGGCGGCGAGGTGCAGCAGTAGCCGGCGACGGTCACCTGGGAGCCGGCCAGGTCCTGCGCCTGGACCGTGGGTGCCAGCGACAATGCGGCGACGAGGGCGGTGCTCAGTGCGCGCGATCGTCTGATGAAACGAGCTCGGTTTGCCATAACAAATCTCCTTAATCTGAACCGTTCAGTAGGAGCTTTTCAATATCAAGGTTTGGCTGAGTTATCGTTTGATACTCGTCAATTAGACCTTTGCCGTTCTGCGGTAGCGCACTCGTCATTCGAAAGGCGCTGCCGGCGCGCCGCCTGCACGTCTGGCGTACAATGGCGCGATGTATATCGATTCCCATTGCCACATCAATTTCCCCGAGCTCGCCGCGCGGATGCCCGAGGTCCTCGCCAAGATGGCCGAGAACAAGGTGACGCATGCGCTGTGCGTCTCGGTCGACCTGCCGGAATTCCCGAGCGTGCTCGCGCTGGCCGAGCAATACCCGCACATCTACGCCTCGGTCGGCGTGCATCCGGATTACGAGGACACACCGGAGCCGAGCGTCGAGCAGCTGGTCGAATTGTCGAACCACCCCAAGATCGTCGCGATCGGCGAGACCGGCCTGGATTACTACCGCCTCGAGGGTGACCTCGAATGGCAGCGCGAGCGCTTCCGCACCCACATCCGCGCCTCGCGCGCGACCCGCAAACCCTTGATCATCCACACCCGCTCGGCCAGCGTTGATACCATCCGCATCCTGCGCGAAGAAGGCGCGGGCGTGGAGCAGGGCGGCGTGGCCGGCGTGATGCATTGCTTTACCGAGTCGCTGGAAGTGGCCGAAGCGGCGATCGAGATGGGTTTTTACATCTCTTTCTCCGGGATCGTGACCTTCAAGAGCGCAAAAGACTTGCAGGCGGTGGCCAAAGCACTTCCGCTGGATCGCATCTTGATCGAAACCGATTCGCCGTATCTCGCGCCGGTGCCCTATCGTGGGAAAATGAACGAACCGGGCTACGTACCGCACGTCGCGGAATTCCTGGCCACGCTCAAGGACGTGCCGCTGCGCGAAGTCGCGGACCGCACGACCGAGAATTTCTTCGATTTATTTAAAGTGCCGAAGGACTGAACGATGACGACACGCCGCCGCTTCCTGACGCTGTCTTCCATGTCCATGCTGTGGGTCGCGGCAAACGGACTCGGTCTCGGATTTGGTCTTGGCGTCGGCGCACCGGCGGCGGCGGCAGGCGCGGGCGCGTCGCCCGAGCAGGTGCGTGACTTCTTCCGCGCCGTGCAGATGGACGATGCGCGCACCGTGCAGACGCTGCTGCGCGTGGTCGACCCGAATGGCTTGAACCCGATCGGCGGCGAGCCGGCGCTGGTCGTGGCGGTGCGCGAAGGGTCGATGAACGTCCTGAAAGCGCTGTTGACCAACCCAGGCACACAGGTCGACGCCGCCGCCTTGAACGGCAACACGGCGCTGATGATGGCGGCCTACAAGCGCAACATGGCGGCGGTCGAAGCGCTGCTGGCCAAGGGCGCGGCCGTTAATCGCCCGGGCTGGACCGCGCTGCACTACGCGGCCGCCGGCGGCGACAACGACATCGCGGCGCTGCTGCTGAAGCACGGGGCACGGGTCGACGCGGTTTCGCCGGCCGCCAGCGGCGCCTATACGCCATTGATGATGGCGGCGCGTGAAGGCCACCAGGACAACGCGCTGTTTCTGCTCGACCAGGGCGCCAACCCGATGCTCAAGAACGGCGAGGGCTTGACCGCTGCCCAGATCGCCGAACGCGCCGACCACAAGGCGATCGCCGCCGCGATCCAGGCCCGGCTGCGCGCCGCACGCTGATAGCTCACTGAGCGTTCTCGCGTGCGCGCACGCGAGCCGATGTTTCGCTACGGCATCAATCGGGTGAACTGGCGCCGGATTCCCCCTCAGCTTGGCCCATCGCAGCACGTCGACGGCCCGGATAATGGCCGCATACCACCACTTGGGACGACCATGCTGAACGAACGCGAAATCGAAAGCTGCTACCTGGGACAGTTTATCCCGGTCCATTATCACCACAACATGCTGATGGACCAGAACCGCATGCACAGCTTCAAGTCGGCGATCTTCCACGCCGTCAAGCCAGGCATGAAGGTGCTCGAACTGGGCGGCGGCACTGGCGTGCTGTCCTTCTTCGCCGCGCAGCAGGCCGACAAGGTCTATTGCGTCGAGTTCAATCCCGACATGGTGCGCGAAGCGCGTCGCTTCATGGCGATCAACGAGAACGGCCACAAGGTCGAGGTGATCCACGCCGACGCTTTCGAGTACCTGCCGCCCGAGCCGGTCGACCTCGTGATCTGCGAAATGATCCACGTCGGCATGCTGCGTGAAAAGCAGGTCGAGGTGATCGAATCGTTCAAGCGCCGCTACGCCGCGCGCTTCGGCAGTCCGCTGCCGATCTTCATGCCCGAGGCGGTGATCATGGCGGCCCAGCCGCTGCAGCAGGAATACGACTTCGAAGGCTTCCATGCGCCGATCGTGCAGTTCCAGCAGACCAACGTGGTCGCGCCCGGCACCGTCGAGCTGGCCCAGCCGGCCGTGTACGGCATCATCGATTTTTCCCAGCCTGTCGACGGCCAGTTCGCCTGGTCCGGCCAGTTCCTGGTCGAGAAGGCAGGGCGCCTGAATGCGCTGCGCTTCATCACCAAGAACGTGCTGACGATCATCGAGTCGCGCGGCACCACGATCGACTGGCTGAACCACTACATGATGCTGCCGCTGGCTAAGGCCGTCGACGTGCAGCCTGGCGACGTAGTGCAGGTGAGCTTCGCCTACCGCGCCGGCGGCTCGATCCCGTCGCTGGAGGCGTCGATGCAGGCTTTTGTCGTGGGCCGCATCGAGCAGGAAACGCCGGCCGAAGCGGCCGTGCCAGCCTTCGCCTGATCGCTGTTGCCGCGCGTCTGGAGGGCGGTCGCCCTCCGGCCTCGGCGCCCCGTCCGTCGCCGCTTTTCCACCGTTTATCCTTCCTCGCAACCATCCGTCGCATCCTGGTTGCCGCCACCGCGCGTGGTCCTTACAGTAGCTCCGTAAAGTTCCCAAAACGGTTCCCACCACGGAGTCTGCGATGCTCGGTTTCTTCCTCTGGTTGCTGCTGCTGTTCCTGTGCTGGCCGCTGGCCCTGCTGGCGCTGGTGCTGTATCCGTTGTTCTGGCTGATCCTGCTGCCGTTCCGGCTGGTCGGCATCGGCGTCGAAGCGGTATTCTCGCTGCTGCGCGCCGTGGTGATGCTGCCGGCGCGGGTGCTGGGCGGCGGTCCGGTGCGCTGACCGCCGCGGGCGGTCGCCGACGCCGGGCAAGCCTGCATCGATGCAGTGTGCGTCGATTAACAGACGCTTGATTGTCATTCGCCTATCGTGAACCTACTGATGGCTTTCGCCTCAAGAACTTATAAAACCATTCATAGGAAACGACTATGCGCCTGGACATTTACCGCAGAGCCGAGCAGGACGGCAAATTCTCTTACCTGGCCGTCCCCGAGACCAAGAAGATTCCCGAGGAAGCCACGAACACCGACTGGGAAGTGGAAGCGCGCGCGCTCGAAGTCGACGACGGCGCCCAGCAACTGGACAAGTACGACATCCAAAACCTGTCCGGCCAGCTGAACGAAAAAGGCTATGCCGTCACGTCGCTGGAGCATCTGAAGCACTGAGCCATGGCGCTGCCGGGCGGCTTGTAGCGCGCTCGCGACAACTTGCCGCCATACGGCCCGGATGACACCGAAGCGGGCGAGCTTCCTCCAGTGGAGGGAGTCTCGCCCTACGGCCGTTGGATGCCTATGGTATCCTTGCGACCTTGATTTGAAGTGTCTGGAGGCGCAATGAAGTGGGCAGTCATCGGTTTTCTCATCCTTTCCGTTCTGCACATCCATTTCCGCGGTAAGGTGCGCCTGCCGTTCGGCCGCCAGTTGTTCGACCATTCGTCGTTCATGGCGCCGATCAACATCTTCATGCACCTGTTTTCGCGCGTACCGAGCACGCCCTATATTCCAGTACGCGAATTCCCCGAGCTGTCGGTGCTGCAGGAAAACTGGCCGATCATCCGCGAAGAGGGCCTGAAGCTGATCGAGATGAAGAAGATCAAGGCGTCCGAGCAGAACAACGACGCCGGCTTCAATTCCTTCTTCAAGACCGGCTGGAAGCGCTTCTACCTGAAGTGGTACGACGCCAGCCACCCGTCGGCCGAGCGCCTGTGCCCGCGCACCCACGCGCTGCTGGCCGGCATCCCGTCGGTCAAGGCCGCCATGTTCGCCGAGCTGCCGCCGGGCGCCAAACTGAACCCGCACCGCGATCCGTTCGCCGGCTCGATGCGTTACCACCTGGGCCTGGCCACGCCCAACGACGACCGCTGCTTCATCGAAGTCGACGGCCAGCGCTACAGCTGGCGCGATGGCCAGGGCGTGATCTTCGACGAAACCTACATCCACTGGGCCGAGAACACCAGTGGCCAGGACCGCCTGATCCTGTTCTGCGACGTTGAGCGCCCGATGCGCTTCCGCTGGGCGCAGGCGGTCAACCGCTGGCTGGGCCGCACGATGATGACCGCCGCCGCCTCGCCCAACGAGACCGGCGACCAGACCGGCCTGGTCAGCAAACTGTTTACGATTTCCTTCGTGATGGGGCAATACCGCCGCCGCTACAAGGCCTGGAACAAGACCGCGTACAAGGCGACCAAGGTCGCGCTGGTGGTCGGCCTGGCGGCGCTGGTGTACTACATCTAATTAAGCAACCGTCAAATGACCGTCGCCCCGGCGCAGGCCGGGGTCCAAGTAAAGTTTCCGAATCCGGAAGCTCAGCATGGACCCCGGCTTCCGCCGGGGCGACTTTTTGTGATCACAGGTTGAACGGCACGCGCACCATCAGCGTCAGGTCCGGCGTGTCGCGCGTCATGCCGGCGCCGACCGAGACGCTCAGCGTGCGCTTGTCGTTCAGCTTGTACGAGTAGCCCAGCAGCAGGGTGCCGAGCTGAACGCGTACCGAACCCGGTACCACCACGCCGCCCTGGTAGGTGCGGCCGACCGAGTTGTGGTCGTAGCCGATGCTGAACGAGGCCTTTTCGTTCAGCGCCAGCCCCATGCCGAAGTTAAAGCCGAACACGTCGCCGGGACGCACTTCGCCCAGGTATTCCTGCTCGCCGCTCAGCACCGTGCGGTAGACGTTGTCGCGCTTGAAGTTCTTGGTGTAGCTGAAGGTGCCGAAGAAGATCGCCGGATCGGACGGCATCAGCCAGGTGAGGCTCGGCTGCAGTGAGTAGAAGCCGGAGCCGGTCGGCAGGTCGAGCGGCAGGCCGGTGCCGGTCACGTTCTGGCCGATGCAGCGCGTCTGGCAATCGGTCACGACCTGGAACGGGTCGCGTCCGGTGCGGGTCTTGAAGCGCAGGCCGCCGATGAAGTAGGGCATGTCGACGCCGCCGTCGTTGAGCTGGTAGCGCGCGGCGAGTTCGACGTCGCCGATCGCCTTGCCGCTGGTCTCGAACACATTGTCCTGCGAGGTGCCGGTGAAGATTTCGCGGCTGATGGTCGAGTCGCTGCGGTAGACGTAGGGCACCTTGGCTTCGACTTCGACGCGGTTGGTCAGGCCGTAGCGGAAGGTGGCGGTGGCGGTCGTGGTGTTGTTCTTCACCTCGCGCACGTCCAGCAGGCCGATCAGCAGCGCCGGGATCACGGTGTAGCCGACCAGGGCGACGCGGTTGCTCGACGAATAGCTGTACGACACCGACGGCTCGAACACCGCGTGGCCCTTGGGCGTGAGCACGCCCGGGGTCTCGAACAGCGTCGATGCGGCGACCGCCTGGGTCTGCTGCTGTTGTTGCTGTTGCTGGTTCTGGGCGGGCGCGGCGCCGACCGGGCTGATGGCCTGGTCGGCCGCGGCCACCGCGCCGCCTGCGCCGCGCAGTGGGGCCAGGTTCGAGGGCGGTACGTAGCCGGGCGCATACGGCACCGGGCCCGCGGCCGCGGGCGCCGGGACGGCGGTCGGGACCACGACGCCCTGGGCCGGGTAGGCGGCAGCGACGGCGGCTGGACCAGGCGCGGCGACCGGCGCAGTCGCCGGCAGCGCCGAAGGGGACGTCACGACTGCCGGCGCAGCCTGCGCCTGCGGATCCTGCGCCGGACCATTGCCGGTGCCGCGCAGGCCCGAGAGCTGAGCCGGCGTCGCCGCGGGCGCAGGCGCCACGCCGGTCGCGCGCAGCTGGCGTTCGAGGTCGTCGACGCGCGCGCGCTGTTCGTCCAGCTGTTGCCGCATGATCTTGATCTGCTCCAGCAGCTCCGGGCCGGTCTGGGCTGCCGCCGGCAAGCTTGCGAGGGCCAGGCTGGCGCCGATCATGCTGGTCAGCGCTGGAAATTTTTGCATGTTTCGTTCTCCGTGGTGGTTCTGTTACCTGCCGTTGGCAGCCGTGGTCAATGCGTTGGCGAGGGTTGCGCCGAAATTCATGGTCTGCAACATGCCGCGCGCATTCACGCTGGCGTTGATGATAGTCTGATTATTGATGAGCTGGTCGTTCAGTGTGTTCTGGATCACGGTGCCGCCCAGTGCGTTCTGCCCGAGGTTCACCGCCAGGTTGTTGCCGACGCCGTTCTGGACCAGGCGCAGCTGGCCGATTGCCTCCGGCGACAGCGTGGCCTGGCCGCTGGTGAGCTTGCCCAGGTCGCCGAAGTTGATGTGAGTCTGGTCGACCATGTTGCCGTTGATGCTGACGATGCGCTCGAGACCGAGCGTCACCGTCATGCCGGTGTCGGTGGTAAAGCCGCCGCGGTACGCGTCCAGCGAGGACGGATCGACCGCATGGGCGGCGCTGAACAAGTCTTCCTGCGCAAGGGCGGGGCTCTGCAGTACGAGCGTCGCGCAGGCGAGCAAGAGTCCGAGCGGGACGTTCAGGCGCATGGTATCTCCTGTCAAAAGTCGCCGGGGCCGAACTTCGGCAGGGCGAAGGTGGTGTCGATCGCGGTTTGGCTGACGCCATCGGACAGCGGCGCGTGCGGTGCGGCGCGCCAGTCCATGGCAGTGTTGAACTGTGGCTTGGCGGGCGCGTCGTGGATCACGAACAGAAGCCGCGTCGGCCAGATGGATTCGAAGTGCGCGCGCGTGATCGCGCGCGTGCCGCTCGAGGGATCGCCGAGCAGGACGCGGCCGTCCTCGGCGCCCTTGATCACGACGAAATGGTTGTAGCCGTGCTCGGTGATCAGCACGATCGCCGGCAGCTTGCTGTCGATGAGTTTTTGCAGCGGCACCGTAAAGCCGTCCGCCTTGAAGCCGATCGCGGCCAGGTAGCGCTGCATGTCGAGCAGCGAGAAGCCTTCACGGCGGATCTTGGCCTGGTCGCCGTGTTCCCACATGGCCTGGAAGGCGGTCGTCTCCGAAATCGGATAGCCGTAGTGATAGGTCAGCAGCGTGGCCAGCGCGGCCGAGCCACAGCTGAAGTCGTACTGCTGGCGCGTGATGGAGCGGTAACGCAAGGCCTTCATGCTGTGCACCGGCACGTCGTAGCTCGAGCTGCCGGCGATCGACAGGTCTGTCGCCTGGGCATTCGATGCGGCCACGGCGCCCAGCGCCGCGCAGACGAGGGTCAGGATGGGGCGTTTCATTTGAACTGCAGATTCACGGTCGTGGAACTCTGGATCAGCACGTTGGCGCCGGTGTTCTGGATCACCACCGGGATGCCCGCCATGTTGGCGAACGAGCCGGCGTCGATGGTGTTACTGCCGGTAACGACGTTGATGGCAGTGTTGTCGGTCACCGCGCCGCTGATGCGGGTATTGTTGGTGACGTTGCTGGTGTCGGTGCCGCCGCGTTGCTGCTCGAGCTGGCCGAGGTCGGCCGCCTGGCCGAAATCCACGCCGCCGACGCTTGCCGGCGCCGGCGCGGGCGCGAGCGCCACAGGCTGGGCCAGGGCTTGCACGGCATCGCGCGGCATCGCCAGCGGATCGAACGCCAGCGGCGCGACGCGGCCCGTCTGGCCATCTTCGACGCCTTCCGGCGCGGCCCATGCCGCCGACGCGCATGCCGCGAGCACGGCGACGCCGCACAGGCGGCCGCACATCGTCTTCAACTTAGCTTGCTGCATTGTTGTCCCCCTGTCGCTTTTGAAAACTGCCGTGCCCGGAGGCACGGCAGTCCTGCTGGCTGGCTATCGGATTACTTGCCGACGCCCAGGTTGCTTTGGACGTTCACGTTTTGCTGGATCAGGGACGAGAAGCCGTTGTTCTGGCTGACCACCATGATGCCGGCAGCCGACTGGCCGACGCCGCTCATGTTGTTCGACATGTCGAACGAACCGGCGTTGACGCTGTTCGAGCCGCCTGCACCGCCGGTGCCGGCGCCGCCCATGCCGCCCACGCCGTAGCCGGCGCTGATCGAAGCCAGCGAACCGCCGTTGCCGCCGGTCGACGAGCCGCCCGCGCCGCCCGTGCCGCCTGCGCCGCCGGTCGAAGCACCCGAGGTCTGCGAGCCGGTGGTGGCCGAACCGCTGGTGGCCGAGCCGGAAGTCGACGAGCCGCCTGCGGCGCCGTTGCCTGCAGTGTTCTGGGCCAGGCCGCTGGAGGCGCCTGCGCCGCCGGCTGCACCCGCACCGCCAGTGCCTGCGGTGGCAGTGCCCGAAGCACCTGCACCGCCTGTGCCGCCGGCGCCGCCGGTACCGGCTGCGCCGGAGCCCGCGGTGCTGCTCAGTGCCGCACCATTGCCGGCCGAGCCGCCGCTGGCTGCGCCGCCTGCTGCGCCGCTGCCTGCGGTGTTCGACGCCATCGCGCCGGCACCGCCTGCGCCGCCGGTGCCGCCGGCTGCGCCCGAACCGCCCATGCCGCCTGCTGCGCCGGCACCGCCGGCTGCGCCTGCGCCGCCCATACCGCCGGCGCCGCCGGTCGAGGTGCCGGCGGTTGCCGTTGCGGTGCCCGAGGTGGTCGCGCCGCCGTTGCCGGTCGGTGCGCCCGAGGTCGCGCCGCTACCCGACGGGGTGCCGCTGTCCGAGCCAGATCCCATGCCTGGGGTGGAGGCGTACGAGCCGCCGATACCGTTGGTCGAGCCGGTTGCGCCAGTGCCCGAGGTGGCGTCGGTTCGGCCAGCCAGGCCGCCGGCTGCGCCAGCGCCGCCGAAGCCGCCTGCCGCACCGGCGCCGCCCATGCCACCCGCTGCGCCACGGCCGCCGAGGCCGCCTGCCGCACCTGAACCGCCCATGCCGCCCGTCGCCGAGCCGGTGGTGCCGCCTGCGCCGCCGGTGCCGGCGGTAAGCGCGCCGTTCGAGCCGCCGTTGCCGCCCGACAGCGAGCCGGAGCCGCCGCCGTTGCCGCCCGAAGCCAGGCCGCCGGCTGCGCCCGCGCCGCCGAAGCCGCCGGTCGCGTTAGCCGAGCCGCCAGTCGCGCCCGAGCCGCCCGTACCGCCATTGCCGCCCATGCCGCTGGTGGCCGTGCCGGTGGTGCCGCCCGCGCCACCCAGCGCGCCGCTCGACGAGCCGGTCGACGCCATGCCTGCCGTGGCCGAGCCGCCGCTTGCCGAGCCGCTCGAAGCCATGCCACCCGCTGCGCCGGCTGCGCCGTTCGATGCGCCGGCCGAAGCGCCGTTGCCGGTCATCGCGGAGACTGAGCCGCCGGTGCCCGCTGCGCCGGCGCCTGCGTTGCCTTGGGCGCCGTTGGCGTTACCGAGGTTGGTGGCGACGTTGCCGATGTTCGAGATATTGTTGCCGTTGACCGAGCCGGTCAGGCTGGCGTTGGCGTTGGCGTTCGAGGTGTTGAACGAGTTCGAGAAGCTCGAGGTGGCCGTGCCGCCGTTGTTGGCGGCGATCGCGCCGGCCGCCGAAGCGGAGGCGTTGCCGCTGCTGTTGTTCTGGCCAGTGTGGCTGTCGGTGTTGGTATTGGTGCGGGTGCTGGAATCGGTGTTGTTGCTGTTGGTATTGGTCGACGCGGTGCGCTGGCTGTTGTCGCTGTTGTCGGTGGTGGTGGTGTGGCTGTCGGTGTTCGTGGTGTTGGTCGCGGTGTTGTGCGAATCGGTGCTGGTGTTGCTGGTGTTGTGCGAGTCGGTGCTGTTGTTGGTCGACGCCTGGGAGTTGGTCGCCGTGTTGCTGCTGGTGTTGTTCGCGGTGTTGTAGCCCGAAGCGTTGTTGCTGTTATCGGTGCGGGTGGTCGTCGTCGTGTTGGTGTTGCTGCGGTTGCTGCTGTCGGTCGCGGTGCTGGTGTTGTTCGCGGTGTTGTAACCCGACGCATTGTTGCTGTTGTTCGTGTTGGTGCTGGTGTTCGTGTTGCTGCGGTTGCTGCTGTCGGTCGTGGTGTTGTAACCCGAAGCGCTGTTGCTGTTGTCCGTCGGGGTGCTGGTGTTGGTCGTGGTGCTGGAGTGAGTGCTGCTGTCCGTTGCAGTGTTGTAGCCAGACGCGGCGTTCGTCGTCTGGGTCGCCGTGCTACCACCACGCGCGTCGAGCGAGTCTTGTGCCTGGGCGCTCACGGAGAAAGCGAGCGAGATGGCGGTCACGAGCAAAGTCTTGTTCATTCTAAATTCCCCTCTGGGTATTGGTTGGCGATGGATCGGCTCCTTTGCCGATGCGTTGTTCTTTGCACAATCGGTGCCAGCACACTCATAACACTTTGTAAGTGCTTGTTTTTGCTAGTTTTGTGCGATTTGTCTTACGCCGGCGTCAGAGGGAAACGCAGAGAATATGCTGAAATTGTCGAGAAACTGTGCCGTTCTTGGTACAGTTGTGTAACGTTGGGTGACGTGGCGTACACGTTTCGTGTACAGGTGTAGCGCCAACACCGCTACACCTGTACGGGACCTGGGTCAGGAACGCATGCCATGCTTGCTCAGGAGCCGGTACATGGTCGTGCGTGATACGCCCAGGTCGCGCGCGGCGCGGCTGACGTTCTGACCGCTGCGGTCGAGGCATTCGCGTAGGGCGCTGCGTTCAGTACGCATCCGCGCATCGTCAAGCGCAGGCGCGTTGACGTGGATGGCGCGCGCCAGGCCCAGGTCTTCCGGCATGATCAGGCGGCCGTCCGCCATGACCATCGCACGTCGGACGCGGTTGATGAGTTCGCGCACGTTGCCCGGCCAGTCGTGGTCGAGGATCGCTTCGATGGCGCGCGTCGAAAAACCCTTCAGGCGTGGCGATTTTTCGCTCGCGTACACCTGGAAAAAGTGTTCTGCCAGCGTGACCAGGTCGTCGGTGCGGTCGCGCAGCGGCGGTACGGTCACCGGCAGCACGGCCAAGCGGTAATACAGGTCTTCGCGGAAGTCGCCCTTGGCCACCGCCTGCTGCAAGTGCACGTGCGACGCCGCGATGACGCGCACATCGACCCGTATCTGGCGCGTGCTCCCCAAACGCGTGATGGTCTTCTCCTGCAGGAAGCGCAGCAGGTTGGCTTGCTGGTCCCTGGGCAGGTCGCCGATCTCGTCGAGGAACAGCGTGCCGCCGTCGGCCGATTCGATCAGGCCGGCCTTGGCGCGCTGGGCACCGGTGAAGGCGCCGCGATCGTAGCCGAACAGCTCGGAATGGATCAGGCTCGGCGAGATGGCGCCGCAGTTGATTGGAATGAAGGGCCCGCCGGCACGCTCGGAGCCGGCGTGGATCGCTTGCGCCGTGAGTTCTTTGCCGCTTCCGCTTTCACCCCAGATCAGCACCGGCGCCGCCACCTTGGCCACCCGCTCGACCTGCGCGCGCAGGCGTACGATGGCGTCGCAGCTGCCGATCAAGGGCGAATCGTCATCGCGCGCCGCCGCATGCATGCCGGTACTGCGCCTGAGCATGGCCCAGCCGTGGGCATGGCCGAGCGTGTGCGACAGGCGCACCGGGTCGACCGGGGTGGTATGGTAGTCGCACAGGTGTTCGACCACTAGGTCACGGCAGGTCGCGCTCTCGAGGTCGCGCGGCTGGAACACGCCGACCCACTGGATATCGCCATGGCGGCGCAGGAAGGTGTCGACCTCGCCCGGCCGGTTCAGCTCACGGTCGTGCATCAGCAGGCCGACCAGGTAGCGGTTGTTGCGCAGCTCACGCCCGGCCTCGGCCAGGCTACTCACGCAGCGTATATCCCAGTCCAGCATCGCGTCGCGCAACAGATCGCCGGCGCGATCGGCGGCAGTGGCAATGCATAGCAGGCGTTTTTGCGTCATCCATCCTCCGTGTCATTCCCGGTCTCGCGCGACGGGCAGCCAGCCAAGCCGGCCATGCCGGCGCCGGATCGCGGCACGTCCTGTGGCGCAATCGCGGGCGAATGGCGGCTCGAGCCACGCTGCGAAAAACCGGTAAAGGTGTTTTTCCAATGTAACTACATGTAAGACTTATAGGCTCACAGTAGCCATCAGGAAATTTATCTTTTCTTGTTAAGGTTTGAATAAGATTATGAGAGGAAGGCGGAAAACGTGGCGTACGATTCGGAACCGTCGCGTTAGAGCGAAAACATCGCGGCCAACGTGATGCAGTGACATATTTATCGCCATGCAGTTGATGCTCAGCATGATGCAAGACTGCAAATATATGCTGGTCGGATGAGCCGGAATTGTTACGGTTTTGTGACTATCGGTATCTAACAGGGCGTGCCGGTTCGTGGCCGAAGAGGGTTGGGTAAGTAGTGGCTTTACCGATTTTCAATTCCATGCGATAACCGTATGTCGCACGCCTGAAACGGTGCAATCCACTGGTGAATTGGGTAGCCGGGCGGCTGGAGGAGGGCGCGGATGAGCGAGCCGGATCGAATGCAGCGCGCCGCAGCGACGTGCGTCCGTCAGCGCCGAACGCGCCGCCGCGAGCGCACGCCTTGCCTCTCCAGGTGGCGCTCGACGGTGACCTGTTCGCGCGTCAGCGCACGCGGCGCACCTTGGGCGAGTTGTTGGTGCCCGGGATTTCGAGGAACATGGTGCCGAACAGGTTGCGCACGATGCGCACCTTGGGATCCTGGACCGGCGCCAGTACCGCTTCGCTGCCGTCGACCACACGCCAGACCTGACCGTTGGCGAGCTTGAACTGGGTGTTCGGTCCCCAGCCCTGGAAGGCGCCCGGAATGGTACTTTCGATAAATTTCGGCGTTTCTGGCTCGGCGCGCTTGACGGTGGCGATACCGAAGCTCTGCTCGGGCGTCGGGGCGGCTGCGGCGACCGTCGCCACGGGAGCCGCCGCGGACGACTTGGGGACAGTCGCAGCGCCCGGGGACGCGAGCGGAATCGCATCGTAACAGGCCAGGCGCGCGCCGCTGTCGTTCAGGGTGCGGCAACGCTGGATCGCGGCGATATCGGTGTCATCGGCAGGGGCGGCGCCGGCCGCGAGCAGCAGGGGAAGTGCGTACAAGGCTTTCATCGTGGCTTTCAAGATGCACTTTGGCAAGACAAAACGCCACGATTATACGGGCTCTCGGCCATCCCCCGTACACTCAAGCGCGTGGACGCTGCTTATGGAACACCAGCGGGCTGTATGGAATGGCCGACGGCGGCGGCGAATTCAGGATGCCCGGCTTCATCGCGCCGATGATGTGCATCTCGCACGGCTTGCAGTCGAACTTCAGCGTGTACTTTTCCTCGCCCGACACCAGCGTCATCGGCTCGGCCCGCACCTGGCCCTGTACGCCCTGCACACCCTTGGCCTGCTTCGGGCACAGGTTGAACGAGAAGCGCAGGCAGTGCTTGGTGATCATCAGCGAGACCTCGCCCGGTTCCTCGTGCGACTCGTAAGCGGCATCGATCAACTGCACGCCATGTTTGTGGTAGAACGCGCGCGCCTTTTCGTTGTACACGTTGGCCAGGTAGCTCAGCTGGGTGTCCGGGTAGGTCGGCAGCGGATCGCGCGCCTGGGCGCGCTCCGGACGCTGCCAGGCCGCCAGGCGCGCGGCTTCGTGCGCGGCCACGGCGTCACGGCGCAGGCCGTTGATTACGCTGGACGGCACGAATGGCGCCGGCGCCAGGTCCAGCTCGACCTGGCCGGCTGCGAACATCGTGTTGCCGAGCTTGGCCAGGCTGGCGCGCAGGCCGGCCAGCGCTTTCTCCTGCTGCTCGGCCGGCGCCAGCGCCACGCTCACGGCCGTGCTGCTGGCGATGCGGTCCTCGTCGACGACGTCCAGGCGCAGGCCGTCCGCCGTGGCGCAAAGCTGCAAGTCGACGCGCACGCGGCGCTCGGACGACTTCTTGGTCAGCGCGGCTTCCCAGTGGTGGTCTCGGTTGCGGTGGATCGCGACGCCGACTTTCAGGCCTGTCAGGCTCGAGATCGGCTCGTTCGGGAACACGCGCCAGCGCTGGCCGTCCTCGTCCTCGCCCATCTTCTGCACCACGTTGGCCTGGATGCCGACCGTTTCCCGCTTGTGCATATAGTTCAAGCCATCGCCATTCGCCATGGCGGCATGCGTGACGACGTCGAAGTTGTCGCCGCCGATGCGCGTCACGGTGCCCAGTTCGACGCCGACGTACTTGGGCGAATCGAAGGCGCCGATGGTCTGCTGGCGGCCGTTGGCGAAGTAATCGGTATGGCCGCGGTGGAAGTTCTTGTCGACGTCGGGCGTGAACAGGATCTCGGTCCGCCCGCTCGAGGCGCGCGCCAGCTCGGGACGGCGCTCGAGGATCCCGTCGAGCAGCAGGCGGTAATTGGCCGTGACGTTCTTCACGTAGCCCATGTCCTTGTAGCGGCCCTCGATCTTGAACGAGCGGATGCCGGCGTCGATCAGCGCTTCCAGGTTGGCGCTCTGGTCGTTGTCCTTCATCGACAGCAAGTGCTTTTCGAACGCCACCACGCGGCCCTGGCCGTCGGACAGCGTGTACGGCAGGCGGCAAGCCTGCGAGCAGTCGCCGCGGTTGGCGCTGCGCCCGTTGTCCGCATGCGAGATGTAGCACTGGCCCGAGAACGCCACGCACAGTGCGCCGTGGATGAAGTATTCCAGAGGCGTATCGACCGCGGCGTGGATCGTCTTGATCTGCTCGATGGTGAGTTCACGCGCCAGCACCAGCTGGGAAAAGCCGGCCTGGCCGAGAAAGCGCGCCTTTTCCAGCGTGCGGATGTCACACTGGGTCGAGGCGTGCAGCTGGATCGGCGGCAGGTCCATCTCCAGCAAGCCCATGTCCTGGACGATCAGCGCGTCGACGCCGGCCTCGTACAGTTGCCAGATCTGCTTGCGCGCGGCCTCGAGCTCGGCGTCGTGCAGGATCGTGTTCAGGGTCACGAAGATGCGCGCGCGGTAGCGGTGCGCGAACTGCACCAGCGCGCTGATGTCCTCGATGCTGTTGCTGGCGTTGTGACGCGCGCCGAAAGCCGGACCACCGATGTAGACCGCGTCGGCGCCATGCAGGATCGCTTCGCGGCCGATCTCGGCAGTCTTGGCGGGTGACAGGAGTTCGATCTGATGAGAGAGCAGCGACATGGAAAGTCCTCGGAGGCGAAGGCCGAAATTATAGCCAGATGACGCGCTTATGTCACCGCTTCGGCACGGCCCATGCGCCAGGCGGGCATGGCTGGTTGGCGTGACGCATCACGGAAAAGAATTTTTACGCGCGAAGAGGTTTGTGAACTGACATTGTCTTGTGTCGTAAACGCCGCATGACGAATATTGATGCTGCTCAGCAATGAGTGTTCGTGTTACTCTGCGGCAAAATAAAGACACGAACCCATTTCACATGTCGATTCGCAAGTCGTATCTCCCCATGCCGCGCGGCCTCGCCGGCTACATGGCCCTGGCCTTCACCCTGCTGTCGGTGCTGCTCACCTTCATCATTGTCGCCGTGGTCGAACAAAAAGCCACCGATCACGTCGAAGAGACGATCGGGCGTGGCCTGGCCGAGCTTGCGGTCCAGACGGTCGACAAGCTCGACCGCGGCATGTACGAGCGCTACCGCGAAATCGCGCTGTTGGCGCGCCGGCGCGAACTTGGCGATGAGACGCGTCCGATCGAGACACGGCGCGAGTTGCTCGACGACGTGCTGAGCAGCTACCGCTACTACGGCTGGATCGGTCTGGCTGGCCTGGACGGCAAGGTCGAAGTCGCCGGCAGGGGATTGCTCGAGGGCGCCGATGTGTCGCAGCGGCCGTGGTTCGGCAACGCGTTGCGCGGCCAGCACGTCGGCGACGTGCACGAAGCCAAGCTGCTGTATCGCCTGCTCGCACCGCAGGCCAAGGAGCCGATGCGCTTCGTCGACGTGGCCTTTCCCTATCTCGGACGCGATGGCAAGCCCAAGGGCGTGGTCGGGGCGCACCTGTCGTGGACCTGGGCCAAGGACGTGCAGCAATCGATCATCGCGCCGCTCGAAGCCAGCCGCAAGGTCGAGGCGATGATCGTCGACGCACGCGGCAAGGTGCTGCTCGGTCCAGCCGCGCTGCAGGGCACGCGCCTGCCCGCAGCGGCGATGGGCAAGCTGGCGAACCGCGACCGCAGCTACGAACAGCAGGTGTGGCCGGACGGCCAGCATTACCTGGTCGGCATGGCTAGTTCACAGGGCTACGCTGACTATCCCGGCCTGGGCTGGAAAGTACTGGTGCGCGAAAACCTCGACACCGCGCTGGCGCCGGTGCAGCGTCTGCGCCGTTACGCGCTGGCCAGCGGGGTCGGCCTGGCGCTGCTGTTTTCGGTGGCCGGCGCTTTTGTCGCGCGTTGGATCACCCGTCCTTTGAAGCGCCTGGCCGGCGCCGCGGGCAGCCTGCGCGAGGGCGACGACCAGTTGATCGACGGCGGTGCCCGCAGTTACGAAGAAGTGCGCGAACTGGCCGCTTCGCTGAACCGGCTGGTGCGCGACCTGGTCCTGCGCCGCGCCGAGGTCGAGAAGCTGAATGCGTCGCTTGAAAAGCGCGTGGCCGGCCGCACGGTCGAGCTGGCTGCGGCACTGGACGAGGTGAAGGCCGGCGCCGAGCGCATGCGCAACATCATCGAGATCGCCCAGGACGGCTACGTCGCGGTCGATCTGGACGGCGCGATCATCGAATGGAATTCGCAGGCGGCCTCGATGTTCGGCTGGCGCCGTGAGGAGGCACTCGGCCGGCCGGTCGACCGCCTGGTGCCGGAACGCTTCCGCGACAGTGTGCGCCGCAGCGTGGTTCAGTTTGGCGCCACCGGCACGCTCGGACTGCTGGGCCGGCGTGTCGAGCGCATCGTGTGCGACCGCGACGGCGCCGAATTCCCGGTCGAACTGACGCTGACCCTGGTCGGCAACGGCCCGCGCCCCTTCTTTTCCATCTTCCTGCACGATATTTCGTCGCGCAAGAAGGTCGAGCGCATGAAGAACGAATTCATCGGTACCGTCTCGCACGAGCTGCGCACGCCGCTGACCTCGATGCGGGTGTCGCTGTCGTTGCTGGCCCAGGGCAACGTCGGGCAGCTCGATCCCGACGCCAAGGAACTGGCCGACATCGCCCACCGCCACTGCGAGCGGCTGGTGCGACTGGTCGACGACATGCTCGACATCCAGAAGATCGAGGCCGGCGTACTGGGCTTGAACACTGGCCGCCACCTGCTGCTGCCGCTGGCGCAGGAAGCCGCCGGCGCCATGCGCGCCCTCGGCCAGGACCGCAACATCGCCGTGTCCTGCGCCAGCGCCGGTGGCTGCGCCGAATTGTCGGCCGATTTCGACTACGACCGCATGCTGCAGGTGTTGACCAACCTGCTGTCGAACGCGATCAAGTTCTCCCAGCCCGGATCGCAAGTCGAGCTCACCGTTGCCGCCAGCGCCGCTGGGGCGCGCATTTCGGTGGCCGACCACGGACGCGGCATCCCGGCGGCGTTCCGCGAGCGCGTCTTCAGCCGCTTCGCCCACCAGGGCAGCGGCGCCGGCAGCGGGCTCGGGCTCTCGATCTGCAAGGGCATCGTCGAGGAGCACGGCGGGCGCATCGACTTCGTGTCCGAAGAAGGCCGGGGGACGACCTTCCAAATCGATTTGCCGGCCGGCGCAGTCCCGGCAGGATCGGCGCCGATACCGAACCCGCCCCAGCTAGCGGCCTGAGCCGGATTAGGCCGACGCCATTCAGTTGGCGCCTGGGTCCGCATCCGAGCCCGCGCAATTGGCGCGGCGCCAGGCCCGCGGCGCCATGCCGCTGCGCTCACGGAACGCGGTCGAGAAATTCCTTGCATTCTTGAATCCCACCAGCGCGGCGACCTCGCCGACGTCCAAATCGGTCCCGCGCAGCAGTTCAAGCGCGCGCTCGTGGCGCCGCTCGCGCACGTGCTCGAACACGCTCTTGCCCAGACGCTCGTTGAACAGCACATTCAGGCGCTCGCGGTAGGTGCCGGCGGCGCGCGCGATCTCGGGCAAGGCCGGTAGGTCGGCCAGATTCGCGTCGATCACGCGGCAGGCCGCGGCCAGCACGAGCGTGTCGAGGTCGAGCGGGCGCAGAGCCGCGGGCGTTACCGCAGCGATGGCCGGTGCATCCTGCGCGGGCGCCGGCGCACCCATGCGCGCGCGCGCGGCCAGCCCCAGGTGCACGCGGATGCGCGCCAGCAATTCGTCCAAGTCGTAGGGTTTGCTCAGGAAGTCTACGGCGCCGAGCAACAGCCCGGTCACGCGTTCGCGCGGGCCTACATCCGCGCCCACCAGGATCAAGGGGATCGGCGCGCAGGCCGGATCGGCTTTCAGCAGGCGGCAGCAAGCATAGCCGTCGACGTCGGGCAAGGCCAGGTCGGCCACGATCAGCCCCGGCTGGTCGAGCGCAGCCAGGCGGCAACCTGGCAGGCCGGCGCCGGCCAGGCTGATTGGATGGCCAGCGCGGCCAAGCGCTGCGCTGAGGGAGCTGCGCTCGGGGCCGTCGGGAAAAATCAGCAAAATGCGTTGGCGTGGATGAGGCATGGGTGAAAAACGTTGCGAATCGGCACTCTAAATTGCAATTCTATTGGATTTTCTCATCTTGCAGACATTCTTTCTCTTTGAATAGATATTTCGGATTTGCTGATTTTTCTCGGATTTGCGATAGTTGTCACACGGAAACACAAGCGCACATCAATCATCGAACCAGGCGAATAGGAGAATCCAATGTCGACGTCCAAGTCCAAACTGCTGGCGGCAACCCTCATCGGCGCACTGGCGCTGCCACTGGTCGCGGCCCAGGCCGCAACCTACAGCAACGGCAGCAAGACCGCGACCATGGATATCACCATGAAGATCGTGGCCAACTGTACCATCGGTGCCAACGGTATCGATTTCGGCCAAAGTCAAGGCGTGCTGAGCAGCACATTGACCGCCAGCTCGACCATCAGCGTTACCTGCACCAACACTACGCCCTACAACGTCGGCCTGAACGCCGGCACCGGCACTGGCTCGAGCGGCACCACCCGCTACATGAGCGGCACCGGCGCCAACGCCGGCACGGTGCGCTTCAACCTGTACCAGGCGCCCGGCGCCACCACCTGGGGCAATACCCAGGGCACCGACACTCTGGCCGGCACCGGTACCGGCGCCCAGCAGACCCTGACCGTGTACGGTGAAGTCCCGGCTCAGCAGACGCCGGCCCCGGATGCGTACAAGTCGACGGTCACCGCCACCGTGTACTTCTGATTCCACAAACAACCGAATTTCCCGGAGCGCCGATGCCTCGCCACGCCTTCCTTCCCGCCCTGGTCTGCCGTTTCCTCCAGGCCCTGCACTACGGGCTGTTCGCTTGCGCCCTGGGCTGTATGGCACTGGCGGCCAGCGGCGGCGCCAAGGCGGCCAACCTGCAGATCTCGCCGGTCTCGATCGCCTTCGCGCCGGCCCAGGGCGCCGCCGGCATCAACCTGCAGAACTTCGGCGACACGCCGTTGTACGGCCAGGTACGTGTCTATGCCTGGGCGCAGAAGGATGGCGTCGACGTCCTGATCCCGACCACCGACGTAGTAGCCAGTCCGCCGATCATCGAAGTGGCTGCCAACTCGACCCAGACCATCCGCCTGGTCCGGCGCAAGGCCGGCGCGGATGCCGCCGAACATAGCTACCGCATCCTGATCGACGAGATTCCGCGCAACGAGGCCGGCAGCGGCGTGGCGATCCGCCTGCAATACTCGGTGCCGGTGTTCGTCGCGTCGGCGACGGTGGGCGCCGCCCCCGAACTACGCTTCAGCCTGGTGCGTCGCGACGGCGCTCTGGTCCTGCGCGCCCGCAACGACGGCGCGCTGCACGCGCAGCTTGGCACCACGCGCCTGCATGCCAAGGACGGCGCCGAGGTCGAGGTCAGCAAGGGCTTGCTCGGCTACGCGCTGGCCGGCCAGGTGCGCGAGTGGCAGCTGCCGAAGGAAAAGGCGGGGCAACTGGCCGGCGCCGCCAGCGTGAGCGCGACCGTCAACGGCCGTGAGCAGACTTTTCCGGTGACGGCCGGCGCCGACTGAGACGTGGCGGGCGCGGCAGGCAAGCAGTGCGCGGCGTGGTGGCCGCTGTCGGTGGCCGTGCTGGGGCTGATCGGCCTGGCCCCGTGCGCCGCGCGCGCGCAGGCGGCCGCGCCCGTACCCGCACGCGTGGCGGAGGCGCCGGCAGCCGCGGACGACGCCGAACTTTACCTCGAAGTGCGCATCGACGGCGCGGACAGCGGCCAGGTGGCCCCGTTCACGCGCAGCCCGCGCGGCCTGCGCACCCAGGTGCAGGCACTGCGCGACCTGGGCCTGGACCCTGCACGCTTCGGTGTCGACGGCCAGGACACGTTCGACCTGGATGCGGTACCGGGCCTGGTCTATACCTATGACCGCGCGCACCAGAGCATCGACCTGCGCCTGGGCGGCAGCCTGCGCGCGCCGCTGGCGCTGGTGGCGCGCCCGAGGGTCGAGGCTGGCCCTGGCGCAGTCACTCCGGGCGCGCTGCTCAACTACGATTTTTACGGCCAGCTGAGAGGCAGCGGTAGCGCAGCGCTACTGCACGAAGCGCGCTGGTTCGATGCGCATGGCGTGCTCGGCAGCACTGGCAACCTCGTCGTGCGCGGCCAGCAGGCCGGCTACGTGCGCTACGACACTGCCTGGACCCATTCCGATCCCGCCACCCTTGCCACGTTCCAGGTCGGCGATACGGTCACGCCGTCGCTGTCCTGGACCCGCTCGCTGCGCCTGGGCGGGCTCGAATGGCGCAAGAACTTCGCGCTGCGTCCAGACTTGCTGACCTATCCGGTAGCGGCTCTGGGCGGCTCGGCGGTGGTGCCGAGCAACGTCAGCCTGTACGTGAATGGCATCCAGCAGTACGATGCGGTGGTGCCGAGCGGCCCTTTCGTGCTGAATCAGGTCGCCGGCCTGAACGGCGCCGGCCAGGCCACCATCGTCACCCGCGACGCGCTTGGCCGCTCGGTCTCGACCAGCGTCCCGCTGTACGTCGATACCCGCCTGCTGGCGCCGGGCCTGATCGACTATGCGTTCGACCTGGGCGCGCTGCGGCGCGACTACGGCGTGCGCTCGTTCGCCTACGATCCGGACCCGGTCGCGACCGGCTCGCTGCGCTACGGCGTGGACGCGCACCTGACGCTGGAAGCGCACGCGGAAGCCGGCCATGGCGTCGTCAACGGCGGCGCCGGCCTGCTATGGCGCCTGGGGCAGCTCGGGGTGGCGAGCGGCTCGCTTGCTGCCAGCCGGCATGGCGCGCAGACGACGCTGGGCTACCAGTACGTATCGCCCCGCTTTTCGATCGATGCCGAGCGTCGCCGCGCCAGCCGCGGCTACGCCGACCTGGGCACGGCCGCCGGAGTACCGGTCGGACGCATCGGCGAGCGCATGAACCTGAACCTGGCGCTGCCGCGCGCGCAGAGCCTTGGCCTGTCCTACGTCGCTACCCAGGAAGGCTCGCGGGACGGGCGTGTGCGCATCGCGTCGCTGGTGTGGTCGGCCAGTATCCTGCACGGGCTGTACCTGAGCCTGTCCGGCTACCGCGACCTCGACGACAATCGCGTGCGCGGCCTGGCGTTCAGCCTGAGCATGTCGGTGGGCGAGCACGTCGGCGCCAGCGCCAGCCTGAGCCGTCAGGGCAACGACATCGTCCGCAGCGTGCAGGTGTCGCGCGCGCCCGACTATGGCGGCGGCGTTGGCTGGGCACTGCAGAAGGGGAGCAATGCCCGCTTTGGCTTCGACGCGGCCCAGGCCCGCTATCTCGGCAACGCCGGCGAAGTCATGCTGTTGACCCAGAGCAGCGGCGGCGCGCGCAACACCTCGGTCGACGTCAGCGGCGCGCTGGTGGCGATGGACGGCGCCGTCACCGCGGCGCGCCAGGTCGGCAGCGGCTTCGCGCTGGTCGCCACCGGCGTCGCCGGCGTTCCCGTCATCCACGAGAACCGAGAGATCGGACGCACCGACGCCTCCGGGCACCTGCTAGTGCCGAACCTTGCACCGTACATGCCGAACCAGATTTCGATCGATACCAGCGCGCTGCCTGTCGACAGCCGTATCGGCGCGGCCTCCGCCAGCGTGGTGCCGCAGCGCCAGGCCGGCGTTTTGGCCACGTTCAATATCGAGCGCTACGCTGCCGCAACCGTGACCGTGCTGGGCGCGGACGGCAAGCCTATGGCGGACGGCACCGCTGTCGTGCATCTCGAGAGCGGGGCCGCCACCGTGGTCGGCTACGACGGCATGGTGTTCGTCGACGGCCTGAAGGAACACAACCGGCTGCTGCTGGGCAGCCCAGGCGCGCGCTGCGAAGTGCGCTTCGACTACCACCCAGGGCCGGTCGGCGAACTGCCGGCCATCGGCCCGCTCGCCTGCCGGCCCGTGGGCGACGCCCGACACGACAACGATCTACCAGGAGCGACCCAACCATGATCCGACGTTTTCTGATACTGGCCGGCCTGTGCTGGCTGCTGTTCGGCTGCGAGGCGGCGCGCGCCGACGATTGCAGCGCCTCCGCCACCGACGTGGTGTTCGGCGCCGTCAGTCCGATCGCCGGCAGCGATTACTACGCCAGCGGCACGATTACCGTGACGTGCTACTGGAACCTGTCCGGCGGCACGGTTCTGGGTACGTCGGCCGTGCTGTTGCCGAACGCCACCGTGTGCATCAACCTCGGCCTGGGCAGCCCGACCAGCGGTGCTGGGCGCGCCATGGGCTATGGCGGCGCCATGCTGGCTTATGAGCTGTACCGTGACTCGACCTATGCCTCCGGCTCGGTCTGGGGCGGCGGCGCCGGCATGCCGGCCAGCGCCAAGCCGGTGTCGACCACGTTCGCGGCGCTGCTTGCGGTGAGCGTGCAAACGGCCTCGTTTACGGTGTATGCGCGGGTCCCGGCTGCGGCACTGTCGGGCCTGGCGCCATCCGGCCCGGGCACGCCGTATGCGGCCAGCTTCGCCGGGTCCGGCAGCATCAGTTACAACTTCTGGACGCTCGCCACCGCGAGCTGCACGGGCGGCAAGACAGCCTCTTTCAATTTCGCTGTGACGGCCAACGTCATCAACGATTGCCAGATCGGCGTTGGCAGCCTGTCCTTCGGCAGCCAGGGCATGCTCGACGGCGCCGCGCGCGGCGCCAGCACGCTGTCGGCGACTTGCAGCGCCGGCACCGCCTACCAGGTGGCACTGAGCGGCGGCACGGTGGGCAGCCTGCTGGGCGGCCGTAAGATGAAGAACGCGGCCAGCGGCGAAACGGTATCGTATTCACTATCGCGCACACTCGACGGGCCTGCCTGGGGCGATGGCAGCAGCGCCTCTGATATATTGTCAGGGGTTGGCACCGGTGCGGCGCAGAACATGACGGTGTATGGGCTCGTCCCGAAACAGACGACGCCGTCGCCGGGAGACTATCAGGACCGAGTTACCGCGACGATCGTGTTCTAGGAAGGGAATCAGGCGCTGCAGCGCCCTAATTTATGCCGTGCCAGTTGAAAGGCGACGGTCAGAAGGCGACGGTGAGCACCGGAGCGCCGGAAGCGTCGTTCGCGGGCGGTTGAATGGCGTAGAGGCTGCCGTGTTGGCATTCGACGCTGGCACCGGCGCCGCCGTGGGTCTGGATCGAGCAGGTTTCGACGATGCGCAGACTGACTTCCACGCCCGCGCTGCTGCTGCGGATCGCGACGGTGCCCGCCGCTTGCGACATGGATGTCCATGCCAGCAAGACCAGAGTCAGCGTTTTCCATCGTTTCAGCGTCATGATGTCGTCGGGTTGCGATAAATTAACCAATGAAGGCATTATCGCGGACCTCGTCACGGCTCGCAAGTTCCGTGTTTACGCCTCCAAAACTGCTTATATGAGGTTACGGTTTCGATTTCGCAGGTTTGAAAAACATCCCGTAAGATTGCTCCTACGAAATATACAATTCCTCAAAGAAATTAAATTTAAACTTGCGGGTTTTGCTGAATCAGCGTCGTAAGTTTTAGTTTAGAGGTTTAGTTCTAAAGTGATGATCATGCCGCCAGCAGGTAGGATGCCGCTTTTACTAGGCTCTCTGGACTGAATGGTTTGACGACATAGCGGTCGGCGCCGGCCGCCATGCCAGCCTCGACATCGCTCTGCTGCCCACAAGCCGACAGCATCAGCACCTTGGGCACGTGCCCAGCCGCCCCAGCTTTCAATTGTCGGCAGATATCCAGGCCGTTCAGGCCGGCGCCGAGCCACACGTCGAGCACCAGCAGGGCCGGGCGCTCGGTGCGCACCAGTTCGATCACCTCACGCGCGTCCGCGTGGGCACTGACCCGACCCAATTGTTTCAGGGTCAGGCGAATCAGCAGCCGCAGATCATCCTGGTCCTCGACGACGAGTATGGTTTTATCCATGGTCATGTCGAGACGCCGGCCGGCAGCACCATCGTGATCGTCGTGCCGCTCCCCGGCGTCGAGCTAAGCTCGACCGTGCCGCCGTGCAGTTCGATGATTTCCTTGAATATCGTCATGCCGAGGCCGCTGCCGGGCGCCGTCGAGGCGTTGTCGGCGCGATAAAAGGCGTCGAACACCTGCGCGACCTGCTCGGGCGTCATGCCGATGCCCTGGTCGCGCACCCGGATCGCCAGCGCCGGCCCGCCGGCGCGACGGGCAGGGGCCACGTCCAGCAGGATCGGGCTGCCCGGCGCGGAGTATTTGATACTGTTGCTGACGATGTTAGTCAGCGCCTGTTGCAGCTTGTCGGCGTCGCCCAGCATCGGCGGCAGGGTGTTGGCCAGCGTCACTTGGATGCGCGCGGTGTCGCCCAGGCCGACCAGGCCGGCCAGCGTCTGTTCGATCAGCGCCGATGCCGCGAGCGGGCGGATGTCGAGCGATTCCTTGCCGCCGGCCTCGATGCGGGCCAGGTCGAGCAGCTGGTTGATCAGTGCCACCAGGCGGCTGGCCTGGCGGTGGATGATCTCGACCAATTCGCGTCCGGTGGCGGGATCGAAATCGCGTTTCAGCAGCAACTCCGAAAAGCCGAGCACGCTGGCCATCGGCGTACGCAGTTCGTGGGTGGCGGTGGCGAAGTATTTGCGGCGGCGTTCGTCGGTGGCGCGGTTGCTGTCGTCGAGTTTGCGCCGCTTGGAGATGTCGCGGACGATAGCGGTGACGCGCCGTTCGCCACCCATCATGATGCGGTTGATCGTGAACTCGAGCGGGAACTGGCTGCCGTCGGCGCGCAGAGCCAGGGTTTCGATTGCTTGCAGGTTGGGCAGGCCGCCCGGCGGGGCCATCGCACGCACGTCGCGGTTGACCAGCAGCGTCACGGCCGACTGGCCGAGCAGATCGGCGGTCGAACGCTGGAAGATGCGCTCGGCGGCCGGATTGACAAACAGGATGCGACCAACAGCGTCGAGCAGCAGCACACCTTCGGGCATGTAGTCGATCAGCGCGTGCATGCCGGCTTCGCTCTCGCGCTGGATCAGCAGCGCGCGGTTCAGCTCGACCGCAGCCAGCTCGTTGGCCACGATCGCGGCCAGGTCGCGCAGCGCTGCCGCTTCTTCCTCGCTGAACGCGCGCGGCGCGCGGTCGATCAGGCAGAGCGTGCCGACCCGGCTGCCGTCGGGCGCGGCCAAGGGCGAGCCGGCGTAGAAGCGGATGTTGGGCTCGCCGGTGACCAGCGGGTTGTCGACGAAGCGCACATCGCGCAGCGCATCCTCGACCACCATGACCTCGTCCTGCTGGATCGTGTGGGTGCAGAACGACATCGAACGGTGGGTCTGAAGCACGTCCAGCCCGTGACGTGACTTGAACCATTGGCGGTCGGCGTCGACCAGGCTGACCAAAGCGACAGGGACGTTGAACAGGCGGGAGGCGAGGCGGGTAATGCGGTCGAAACGCTCTTCGGGCGGTGTATCAAGAATGTCCAGGTTGAACAGGACTTGCAGGCGGTGCGCTTCGTCGTTCGGCGGTGTATCAGGCATGGTCGGTCATTAAGCGCGTCTAGCAGGTGATATCAATCTTCCAAGAAGAAATAGCATGCTGTCAAGGCTCGACCCGAACATGACCGCGTTTACCCCGGCCTTTTCAGCACGTGGTCGATTGCCTTGCGCAATTCGCCGAATGGCACCGGCTTGGAAAACACGGGAATGTCTTCCGGCAAGCCCATCGATTTGATGGTAGCGCTATCTAGTCCACTGATAACGATGATCGCCATGCCGCCATAAGCCTGGTCGGCGCGCAGCGTGCGGATCATGCGGAAGCCGTCCATGCCGGGCATGCTGAGGTCGCTGATCAGGAGATCCGGCTTGGCTTCGCCGATCTTGATCAGGGCTTCGAAGCCGTTGCTGGCCTTGATCACGTCGAGCGGCAGGTCCCAGCCGCCGATTTCGAGCTCGTACAGGCGCAGTAGTGTCGAGTCGTCGTCGACCAGCAGTACCTTGCGTTCGAGCGAAGCGCCGTCGTGGGCGGGCGGCGGCTGGATTGCGTTGCTACGCTGCTCGACCAGGCGATTGACCGACGACAGCGCGATGCGACGATGCCCGCCGGCGGTTTTCCAGGCTTGCAGGACGCCGCTTTCCACCCATAGCTGCACGGTACGGTGGGAAACGCCCAGCATCATTGCTGCTTCCTTGGTAGAGCAAAAATCCGCTGCGTCGTAGCTCTGCTCCCGCAAGCTCTGGCTGCTATGCAATTTCATATTTATCGATTTTACGTTGTTTGCTAATGCTGTCAAGCATGACTACGAACATGTATCAAAACAGCCCCTGGAATCGCGCGAGGGTATCAATGGATGGCTGCCAGCATGAATCCATGCTAGGGCCAACATCGCGCATCAAGCAGAATTGATTACGGCTGCAATTTTTACCATGAGCATTTTAACCGCCTACAGCATCAGGTTGTCTATTAAATATGCGTCATGTGATGAATTTTGCGTAGTATCAATTCTATCGAATTACCACAAAAATCGATAGTGAAACATGCAGCTTGTTAATTTTATGCAAATCGGTTGAAGCAGACATCTTAACAATGCGAGGTCGCGCAACAACGTGATTCGCTACTGAATGGCTACCGTAATCGTCACTGTTCCAGTCGCTCCAGGTGCCAGCGTGCCCGTAAAACGCCATTCGACGGCGCCGCCAGCGCCCGGCGCCGGGCTGCTGGCCACGCTGCAGCCGGTCAGGCCCGAGCCCGTGGGCAAGGGGCCGCAGCTGCTGGCCGCGTAGGTCGTAAACGGTGGCGTGGCATCCAGGATCTTCAGGCCGCTGAGCGTGGCGGTGCCGATATTGCTATAGGAGATGGTGTAAGTGATGGTCGAGCCGGGCGTGGCATTCGCCTTATCGACGGCCTTGGTCAGCTTGAAGTCGTCGCAGGCCTGGCAGATGCCGTCCACCGTCACCACCATCTGACCCAGGCCGATGCCGAGCAGTTGCAGCAGCGGGTCGGCGATCCCGGTCAGGATCGGCGTCAACACCGGGTTGAGCGCACCCACCACGATCGTTTTAAGCACCGGCAGCACGGCCGTGTCGAGCGCGCCGAGCGAAGGTGATATCGTCAGGCTCAGATTGTTCATCAGCGAACCGGTCAGGTTGGTGGCGAACGCCGTGCTGGTGCTCACGGTGCGCGTCTGCGGAAAAGCGCCGTTCATGGTCACGCTGGTGGCGAACGGGGCCTGGCCGCGCGCCGTGCTCTTGACGCGGATGTCGACTTTGGCGCCGTTAACGATCAGCTGGCCGATGACGCCGTAGCCGACGTCGGCGGCAGACAGCGTGCGCGAGCGGTTGAAGAACACCTCGTCGGCAATGCTGCCGATGTAGGCGTCGGCGAGGCCGGGCGCGACCTGCAGCGTCACCGCCTTGGCGGCGGCGTCGACCGCCGACAGCGTGCCTTCGCCGCGCGCGCTTTCTATATAGAGGTCGAGCTTGCTGATCGCGATCGAGGCCGAGTTCACAAGCGGGATCGCGGTCAGCAGCGTGGTGGCGGGGCTGAGGGTGACCAGGTCGAGTTTCAGCTTGATGCGCACCGCCGACGAGTGGAAGCTCGATCCGGCCGGGCCACAGACGTAGACCGGCGCCTCGATCACCTGCGCATACAATTGCAAGCTGTTGACCAGGCCTGCCATGCCGAGGGCGCCGCCCGAGACGCCGACCGGCGCCGGCGTGCTCAGCACGTTGCGGCGGTTGTACAGCTGGACCAGGCCGGTCAGCATGTCGAGCGAGTTGATGGCGGTGTTGGCCAGCGCGGCCGGCTCGGTGCCGACCTGCAGCAGGTCGGCCAGGCGTACGGTCGCGCCGGCGCCAGCCAGTTGGCCTTGCAGCGTCGACAGCGCGCCGGACAGGCTGGTGTTGGCCTGCGCCTGCGCCTGGGTCTGCAGCGCGGTGGCGACCTGGGCCAGCGTCACGTTAGCGCTCAGCGCCTGCGCGGGACTGGAGACGTTGGCGCCGGCCTGCAGCGCGTTCAGCACGCCGAGCAGGTTGACGTCGCCCTGGGCCAGCGCATTCCAGTCGGCCGCCGTGAGGCTGACGTTGGTGCCGGTCAGGCTCGAGAGAAGCGGGCCGAGCAGGGCGCTCTGGGCGGTATTCACGCTGGCCAGGCGCGGCCCGGCCGAGACGCAGGCGCCGATCGAGCAGGCGGCTTGCGCCGGCTGCATCGACAGCAGCAGCGCGGTCAAGGGCAGGATCAGCAGCGAGGCCAGGTTGCCGGCCAGCCAGCGCAGCACGGCGAAGACGCGGGGCGAAGTCGAGTACGGTTGCGAGATCATCACGATATCCATGTCTAATATTCAGTGCGCGCTCATTTCAGGGCGTCGAAGGACAGCAGGCCGTCGAGCGAGCGCTCGTCGAACTTGATGCGCAGGCGCGCATAAATACCCTTGGCGGTGGCGTCCTGACCGGCCAGGTCGCGCTCGTGGAAGCCGAGCAGGTTGTAGCCGACCGACACCCAGGTGTTGCGGCGCAGCTGGTAGCCGGCTTCCAGGCCGGCGCCGAGCTGGCGGCTGCCGGCGGACACCAGCACCTGTGCCACGGCGCCGACGTCCCAATCCTTGCCGAGCTGGCGCGTGACGTGGCCGCTGAGCAGCTGGGCGACGCTGCGGCTGAGGATACCGCTCGAACGGTCTTCGGCGGCCTTGGCGGCCCAGCGCGCCGAGAACACGGTGGCGCTGTCCGGCTGCCAGTTGGCGTTGGCAGCGACCATGTGCACCATGCGCGTGAAGTCGGCCGGGCCGTTGTCCTGCTCGCGCTTGAGCTCGTATTTTGCCAGACCATTCCAGCCGATCGTTTCCAGGCCGCGGTAAGCCACGCCGGTCTGCAACCATTCGGTGCCGCGCACGCTGTGCCCGCCAACGCCGCCCAGGCCGCCTTCGGCGCTGCGACTGGCCGCCAGGGTGTTCTTGCCCAGCAGCGCCCAGGTGTCCGACAGTTTATAAGCCACGGCCAGGGTGTTCAGGATGCTGTCCGCATCGGCGCCATGGCGCAGCTCGAGGCGGGCGTTGGCCTTCCAGCGCGGGTCGCGGCTGTACTCGACGGCGCCGGCCACGGCGATCGATTCGTCGGCGTTCGAGCCGGAGATGACCTGCACGCGCTCGAAGCTGGTGCTGCCGCGCACGCCGTCGGCGATGTTCCACAGGTTGCGCAGGCCGATCGCGGCCTCGGCCTGGTGTGCACCGGTCGCGCCGATGCCGGTCAATCCCGCTTCGGCGCCGCGCGCGCGGTATTCCGAGAACACGCGGCCGTCTTTCATATAGTCGGCGTCGATGCCGAACACCGTGGCGTTGCGCTGCTGGCCTTCGTTCAGGGCATAGTTCGAGCCCAGGCTGCTGATCAGCTCATGGCGGCCGTACAGGCGCGCGCCGCTGCTCATGCGATATTCGCCACCCAGCGCGGCCATGCGGCGGCCGCTGTCGCGCACGTCCTGCTCGGCTTCGGCATACACGCCGGCCTGCGGCAAGCCCGGGATCTGGCTCGAGACCTTGGCGCGCAGGCTGGTCAGGTCGGGGCTGGCGAGCACGGTGTCGGCGCCGGCAACTTCGTGGGCGCGGCGTACGCCGCCCTCGACCTTGACACCGTTGCCGAAGGCGTAGCCGGCGGCGATCTGGACGCCGTCGCGTGCAGCGCCGGTGGTGAGGTCTTCGGTATGCAGCACCTCGCCCTGCACGCTGACGCGCTCGAGCGCCTGCCAGCGCACGCGCGCGCCCGCATCCACGCGTCCGCGCGGGAGGCTGGAACTCGGATTGTCGAAGCCGAGGTCGGCGCGGCCGGCGTACACGCGGCTTTCCGTGTTGCCGTCGCTGTGCACGGCGTCGATGCGCGCGGCGCGGCCAGTTGCGCCGGCCTTGTCCATCTGGGCGGCTTCGACGGTAACGCTGGTCTTGTCGCCGGCGCGCATGGTGGCGTTCACGCTCGACAGGGTGGTCGGCAGGGCCGGGTTGCGGTCGTTCACGTAGCTGCCGCCGATCTCGACATGCTGGCCGATTTTGTACTGGGCGGCGGCGCCGCCCACCCAGAATGCCGGCTCGCCCTGGTCGACTTCGTAGCTGATGCGCACATACACCGGGTTGAGGTCGGCGTCCAGGCTGGCCAGCGGGGCGCGGAACAGGATGCGGCCAGTGAGCGGCTCGATGTCGTAGTCGACGTAGCGCACCTGGGTCTTGCGGGTCAGGATGGTGCCGGTCTGGTTGCGGTCGCGCACCACGATCTCGATGCGTTCGCTGTTGACGACCATGGTGCCGCTGCCGGTGTGGTATGGCCCCGAGGTGCCGTTGGCGGCCACTTCCTCGACCATCTGGCGGGTGCTGTCGTGGCTGGCGAAGGCGTCCACGCTCAGGCCGCCGAATTCGCTGTGGGCGCGCAGGCCGTTCAGGTTGCGGGTATAGGCGCCCAGGTTGCGCTGCGGCGTCGCGCCGGGCGGGGTCATGTCGCCGAACAGCAGCCAAGACTTGTCGCGGTCGGCGCGCACGTACAGGCGCCCGGTCGACTGGGCGTCGAAGCCGCGCTTGCTGTCGTCGCCGTAGGTGGTGTAGTAGGCGTTCGGGTCGAGGTCGCGGAACAGTTTGCCTTCGCTGGCCTTGTCGGAATCGTAGGCGGCGGTGAGCAGGGTGTTATCGCCGACCTTGCCCTTCATGAACATCGCGGCGCGGGCGCCGACCTGGATCTGGTCGCCGACGTGGCGCAGCTGGTCCTCGAAGGCGTCGAACTCGCGCACCGGATCGGCGGTGTTGCCTTTGCTGCGGTTGAAGCTGATGGCGCCGTCGAACACACCGGCGGCCACCATCGGGCGCAGGTCGGGCACGAAGGACAGGCCGGCTTCGGCACGCACGGCGCCGCTTTCGGCGCGGATGCGGGTCTCGCCGGCTTCGACCGGGGCGCGCAGGGCGAAGTCGGCGCTGCCGCCGTCGACGAACACCTGCAGGCCGGGGGCGCGCGGGTCGAGGTCTTCCTGCTGCCAGGCGCCCAGTTTGCTGTCGAGGGTGAGCGGGGTGCGCTCGGCGACGGCCAGGCCGTTGGCGTCTTCCAGGCGCACGCGCAGCATGGCCATCGCCTTGCCATCGGCCGGCACGCTGCTCTTGTCGAGCTCGATGCGGATGCGTTTCAGGGCGCCCGGCGCCTTGACTTCGATGCGACGGCTGCCGCGCGGGTTGCCAAACTGGTCGATCTGGCGCACTTCGAGCACGTTGCTGCCCGGGCGCAGGGCAACGCCGACGAATTCCCAGCTCTCGATCTGGCGTGCCTCGACCTTGCTGCGCTGGCCGATGCGGGTCTGTTCGACTTCCTTGCCGTTGACAAGCAGGGCGAAGGTCGAGCCGGCCGTGCCTTTCACACGGACGCTGGCCTGGGCGCGCGGCAGGATGGCGCCGTCTTCCAGGTCGACGAAGCCGAGGCCGTTGTCGTGCATGGCGAGGTCGGTGGCGTTCTTCCTGGCGGCGGCCGGCTTGGCGGACGCGTCGGCGGCGGCCTTGGCGCTCTGCTCGGCAGCGCGCAGCGCATTGATGGATGCGGTGCGGCGGGCCTCGATGTCGGCGCGTAGCTGGGGCGAACAGCTGCTCAGCGCGAAATCGGCCTTGGCCAGTTCGCCGTCCTTCAGGTCGACGAAGCGGCTGCCGGCGTCGCCGGCGTTGCGGCCGGAGGTGATGGCCAGCGTGCTGCCGGCGGGGAGGGTGATGCTGTCCAGCTTGGCGACGTGGGTGCGCGGACGCACTTCGGCGAAGCTGTAGCGTCCTTCGGCATCGGTGACCGACCAGCTGCCGTCTTCCAGGTAGATGCGCACGCCCGGCACGCCCGGTTCGTGCGCGCCCTTGAGGCCGTCGCCGTCGCAATCGGCGAACACGCGGCCGACGATGAAAGCTTTTTCACTGAACACGCCGGCCTCGACCTTGACCTTGGCGGCGGCCACGCTGCTGGCCAGGACCAGCGGGGCGGCGCTGGTGGCGCGGGCGCGGTTGATGCCGTCGCCCTGCAGCGCGCCGGCGCCGATGCGCACGCGGTAGCGCAGCGTGACCACGCCGCTGGCGGGTACCTGGCCGACCGGCACGTGCAGTTTCGAATCGTTGGCCCCAAGCGGATCGGCCAGCGCCGCACCGTCCAGGCGCAGCGTGCCGGCCTGGTAGTGAAAGCCCGCCGGCAGGTCGTCGTCGACGATCACGCCCTGCAGGTCCTGCTCGGCAGCGTTGTGCACGCGGATCGTGTAGTCGACGAAGTCGCCCAGCTCGGCATTGGCGCGCGACGCGCTCTTTTCCAGGTACAGCTCGCCCGGCACCGGGTCCAGCGGGATGTCGAGCGTGACCGCGCCGGTGGCGTCGTTGACCGGGAAGTTGGCACCGTACGAGCCGTACAGGTGAATCGTGCGACCGGCGGGGAGCTGCGAGGCCGGGACTTTCGACGGGTAGGTGTAGTTGGTCGGGGCTTGCACCTGCAGGCGGTACAGGCTGGGGGCGACCAGCGGGAACACGTAGCTGCCGTTGGCGCCGGTGACCAGGGTGCTCGGGGCCGGGGTCTCGCCGTCGACGTCGAACACGCGTGCCGGGGCGCCGGCATGGCCGCCGTTGCCGGCGCCGGTGACGTCGATCAGGGTGACGGTGGCGCCGGCCAGCGGCAGGTTGGTATGGCTGTCGAACACGACGCCGGACGGGTCGACCAGGATCGCGGCCGTGCTGACGCCGGTGCCGCAGCCTTCGATCGATGCGACCAGGGTGTCGTTCTTGGCGGCCGCGAGCGCGCCGTCGCCCGGCGTCATCCTGGGCGTGCCGGCCTCGTCGGCGGCGGCCGAGCGCGCGCTGATGGCGGCCGTCGGGCTCGACGTCACCACCGGCATGGCGTTGCGCGGCACGCGGAACACGCCGCTGTCGGGCGAGGTTTCGACGGCGGTGAAGGTTTCGGTGTCGCCGCTGCTGCTGGCGCGCACGTCGATCTTGATGCTGTCGATCGTATTCGGGTTCGTGTTGCAGGCCGGGGCGACGGCTTGCATGTACAGGATCTGGCCGGCGGCGGTGATCGCCGCGCGCTTGGTGTAGTCGAAGCCGGTGAAATAAGTGATGGTGTTGCGTTGGGTCCCCAGCGCGCTGACGATGTTCGAATTCTGCGCGGGGCTGGCGGCGGCGCCGGCGAAGCTGACGCTGGCCTGGTTGACGACCTGGGCGCCGCAGATGGAAGCCAGCAGGGCCAGGCAGGTGCAGAGGAAGAATCGGAACAGGGCTTGCATGATGGGGACCGTGACTGGAATGGATTCAGGTTCGGGTGGCCCCCGCGCCGGCGCGCGGCGCGGGGTGGGCTACAGGGCTAGCGCAGCGTGGATTACGGGTTGATGCGCACGCCGAAGTTCATGCTGGCGGACTGGCCCGGCGTCAGCACGCCGACGTTGGCGCTGACCGTGCCGACCGCGCCGGCCAGCGGCGCCAGGATCGAACCGAGCGTGGTGCTGGCGGCGACGCCGCCGTGGTAGGTCGTGTTGGCCGGCACGTTGTCGTTGATGACGACGGTATTGACCGGCGTCGCGCCGCTGTTGGTGGCCGTGATCTGGTAGCGGATGCAGGCGCCCGGGATCGCGCCGGTGGTGATCGGGCTGCTGCTGAACGCGGTGTCGGCCACGCCGTCGCAGTTGGCGTCGATCGCCTGCATCTTGTTCAGCGTGACCTGGACGGCGTTGGCGGCGATGGTCACGGCGTCGTGGATGCGGTCCGAGACGTTCGAGGTCGGCGACAGGGCGCGGAAATAGATGTCGGTGGTGCCCACGGTGGCGCCGGCGGCCGGGGTCACGTCGGCGTACACGACGTTGCTGGCGCCCGGGTTGACGGTGCTGGAGGTGATCACGGCGCCGCTGGCGTCCTTGAACACCACGGTCCAGCCGCTCGGCAGCGAGATGCTGCCGAAGCTGCCGTCGGTGCTGGCGGCCAGGTTGAAGGTGTCGGCGCTGCCGCCCATGTTGTTCAGGTACAGGGCGAAGCGGGTGGTGCTGCCGGCAGTGGTAGTGTTGGTGACCACGGCGCTCGATTCCACGCCCGGACCCGCGCCCGGCGCGCTGCTGCCGGCCGAGTTGGCGGTGATGTCGATGGTCGAGGCGGCGGTGACGGTGGTGGTGTCGGTGCTGGACGCCGAGACGGCGCCGTTGAACGCGCTGGTCGCGCCCACGACCAGCGCGTTGGTGCTGCCGACGCTGGCCGAACCCGGCAGCGTGGCCACGGCGACGTAGCGGAAGGTCGCGCCGGCGGCCAGCGCTCCGGTGGTGGTGATCGGGGTGGCGTTGTCGGCCACGCCGTCGCCGTTGGCATCGGCGAAGAACTGCACGTTGGCCATGGCGTAGGCGCCGCTGTTGCTCGCGCTCAGGTTGAAGCTGTCGCTGCCGTTGCCGGTGTTGGTGACGCTCTGGGCGTACACGACCTGGCTGCCGGCGGCGGCGTTCTTGGCGTCGTTCGGGCCGACGCTGACGCTGCCGACCTGCTGGACCGTGGTGACCACGGTGTTCGAGGTCGCGCTGTGCGCGCCGAGGGTCGCATCCAGGTAGGTCGCGGTGGCCGTGTTGGTGATCTGGGTGCCGGCGGCGGTAGCGGCTTGGGCGCCATGGGCGGCCGCGAACATCACGGCGGCGGCGACGACGGTGAGACGGGTCTTCATGGTGGTGGTTCCTTGTATTGACTAGGGGGTGGTTGATCAGGACTGCTTGTCGTTGATGGCGGCCAGGTGCATGCGCGCCTTGACCGTGACCTGCTGGCCGGCGGCGAGGTCGCCCAGGTTCCAGCGCAGGAATTTGTATTCGGATGGCGGGACGGTCTCGCGTACGCGCTCGCCCTCGTGCATCACTTCGCGCTTGAGAGGGGTCGGGGCGAAGTGCACGCCGTCGAGGCTGGCCTGCAGTGCGCCGGGGCTGGCGCTGCCGTCCAGGTAGGCCATTCCGCCGTCCGGCACTGGCAGCGTTGCGGCCACCTGCTTGGCGGCCTCCCTGGCCGGGTTGCGGTAGGTGACCTGGTATTCGATGACGTCGCCGGGGCGGGCTTCGAGCGTCGGCACCAGCTTGCCGCCCAGGGCCGGGTTGACCTGGAAAGCGCGCAGCGTGACTTCGACCGGGGTGGAATCTGCAGCGAAGGCGATGCCGGTCAAGAGCATCAATGCCCATGCCATCAGCATCGGGACAATTCTGTTGATCATGTCGTGTTCCTCGTTTTGGAGAGCGCAGCACCGGGGTGATACGCGGGTTTCGTTTTTGCCGATTTTTCGACCAACGGAACAGTATCACTTTTGCCGAGTTTCTCAAATAAAACTTTCGATTTTGCATGTTTGTTGTTTTCAGGAAACGGCGATGTGGTGTTCGTTCGACATTGCCTGACGCGGCAGATGGGCTGCGGCCGTGGTCCGTCAAGCCCGGCCGAGAGCAGGCACATACAGGGGAAAGGGCGTCGATTGGAGAGGCTTACTACGAAAATGAAACTGCCGAGTTGGTCCGGAACCGTCTGCTACATTTTTGAAACGGTCGAGCTACGGTTGGCATTCACGGGATCGATATCTTTCAAAATGTCAATTGACAAGATGATCTCTGCGGGAAAACGTCGTCGGTGAACAACGAAATATTGGAGGTTTCTTTTTTATCGTATTTTCGTTATTTACGAGAAATGAAATTTGCGAGATGATGTCGTCAGGCAATAAAGCGGCTGACCCTGGGGGCGAAAACGGGTGTTCCGGCCACACCACTTTCTTTCGATTAGACGACATGGACCAACATCAACCGGAATCCCAAGGCGCCTTGCAGGAACTGCGCGCCGCATACGCCGCACTCGACAACGCGCAAGCGATCATCGAATTTTCTGCCGACGGCATCATCCAGCGCGCCAACAGCAACTTCCTGCGCCTTACCGGCTATGACGCCGACGAGATCGTCGGCCGCCACCACGCGATGTTCTGCGAGCGCGATTACGCGGCTTCAAGCGAATACGCGCGTTTCTGGGAAGAGCTGGCCATCGGCATCGCCGACCACGCAGAGTACAAGCGCATGGGCAAGGGCGGAAAAGAATTCTGGATCAACGCCTCGTACAATCCGGTGGTCGGTCCCGAAGGTCGCGTGTGCAAGGTGATCAAATTTGCAACCGACATCACCGAACAAAAGCGCCGCAACGCCGAGCACTGCAGTCTGGTCACCGCGATTGGAAAGGCCCAGGCGGTGGTCGAATTCGACATGGACGGCCAGCTGCTCAGCGCCAACCAGAACTTCCTCGAGCTGCTCGACTATGACCTGACCGACGTGCAGGGCGAACACCACCGCGTGTTCTGCGAGGACGAGTACGCCGGCAGCGCCGCTTACCGCAAGTTCTGGCAAAAGCTCAACCGCGGTGAGTTCGACTGTGGCCGTTACAAACGCCTCGGCAACAACGGCAAGCAGGTCTGGATCCAGGCCACCTATAACCCGATCTTCGACCTGAACGGCAAGCCCTTCAAGGTTGTCAAGTTTGCCACCGACATCACCGAACAGGTGCGCATGGAACAGGAAAACGCCGCCCGCGCCGAGGCCGAGCACCGCAAGGTGGGTTGCCTGCTGGCGGTGGTGGCGCGCGCCGCCCAGGGCGACCTGACCGGCGCCTGTACGGTCGAGGGCGACGAGCCGCTCGACCAGCTGACGCGCGGCGTGATGAAGATGCTCGCCGACCTGCGCACCGTGATCGGCGACGTGGTCAATGCCTCCGGCCAGCTGTCGGATTCTTCGCGCACCATCGCCGAACGCTCCAACACCGTGGCGGCCAGCGCCCAGGCCCTGGGCGCAACCGTCGAGCAGATGAACGCTTCGGTCGACGGCTTGACCGCCTCGATCGAGACCATCGCGCGCAGCACCCAGGACGCCAACACGCTGGCCCAGGCCACGCACAACGAGGCCGAGCTCGGCGCCAAGGCGATCGCCCGCTCGATCGAGGCGATGGGCGCGATCAACCAGTCGTCGGAAGACATTGGCGAGATCGTCAAGGTGATCGGCGAGATCGCCAGCCAGACCAACATGCTCGCGTTCAACGCCGCGATCGAGGCGGCACGTGCCGGCGAACATGGGCTCGGCTTCTCGGTCGTGGCCGACGAAGTGCGCAAGCTGGCCGAGCGTTCCTCGCAGGCAACCAAGGAAATCTCCAAGCTGATCAACGAATCGGTGCGCCGCGTGGCGCAGGGCAGCGACATCTCGCGCCAGGCCAGCGAAGCGTTCGACCGCATCAGCGCCGGCGTGCAGAAGACCTCGCTGGCGATCGCCGACATTTCGGCCAGCGCCGGCGAGCAGTCGATGAGCGCCAAGGAAGTCAGCGTAGCGATCTCGTACATCGCCCAGGAAACCGAACGCTCGGCGGGCTCGTGCGACAGCATCGCGCGCTCGACCGAGGGCTTGAACACCAATGCCGAGCGCCTGTCGAGCGCGGTCGGCCGGTTCGCGGTCTGAACACATGGGAACGACGACGAGCATGGGAGCCTCGATGGAACTGGGCGACGACGACCTCGACGCGGTGATCAAGCTGGTGCGCAGCCACACCGGCATCGCCATGAACGCCACCAAGCGCGTGCTGTTGCAGGGCCGCCTGCTTCCGCGCATGCGTGCGGTCGGCAGCGCCAGCTACCGCGACTATATCGAGACGGTGCGCCGCGGCGGCGCCGAGCTGACCCGCTTCATCGACGCCGTCACCACCAACGACAGCGCGTTCTTCCGCACCCCGGCGGTGTGGTGCTACCTGGCCGACGAGTTCCTGCCGAACTGGCATGCACGCATGGCGGCAAAGATGAATGCGCGCCCGCTGCGCATCTGGTCGGCCGCGGCCGCCACCGGCGAGGAGGCGTACTCGCTGGCCATGCTCTGCCTTGAGTTTCGGCGACGGCACCCGGCGTTCCGCTTCGTGATCGAAGGCACCGACATCTCCGGCCGGGCCCTCGAGGCCGCGCGGGCCGGCGTCTACCGCGGCCGCACCGTCGAGCGCTTCGAGGCGACCCGCCCCGAGTTATTCCAGCGCTACCTGGAAGGCGGGCCGGAGCGCTACACCGTCGTGCCCGAGCTGCGCGATTACGTCGGCTTCGCCGCGCACAACCTGCTGGAGCCGCCACCCAGCGTCGACCGCTATGACCTGGTCATGCTGCGTAACGTCCTGATCTACTTCGACGAGCCGCACCAGCAGCGCATCCTGGCCCAGGTTCGAAAGGCAATGCGCCCGGGCGCCAAGCTGGTCCTGGGCGAGCAGGAATCGATCACCCGCCTGAACACCGCGTTCGCGTTCGAACAGGCGCACGTGTACCACATCGACGAGGAGGCAGCATGAACCGCATGACTGGCGCCACCCTTGCGCGCACCCAGCCGGCGATGCAGGGCCTGGTCCCGAGGCGCATCCCGGACGCGTGCGCGCGCGACGCCCGCCGCCACGTCTGGACCGGCCAACTCGACGTCGGCCGCGGCGATACCGTGCTGACGGCGTTGCTCGGTTCCTGCGTCGGCATCGGGATGATCTGGCACGCGCGCGGCGTGTGCGCGCTGGCGCACTGCCTGCTGCCCGACGGCGTCGCGGACGGTGGCGCGCACAGCGCCCGCTACGTCAGCTCGGCGGTGCCGGCGCTGCTGGCCGCGCTGGGCGTGCGACGCGAGCAGTATGACGAACTCCAGATCGTGATCGCCGGCGGCGCGCGCATGCTGCGCCTGCCCGGCGGCGATGCGGCAGTCGGCCGCCGCAACATCATCGCAGCGCACGCCCACCTGGCGGCGCGCGGCCTGCAGGTGGCGTTCGAAGACGTGGGCGGCTTCCAGGGCCGGCGCTTCTCGATCGATTGCGCCGGCATGCGCCACCGGATCGAGCGTGTGGCCGAGGCCGAGCCGGCGCGGCCGCGCATGGGCGCCGGCGCGCTGTCCGGAGTGGCCGCATGAGCGCGCACGCGATGCTGCAAGCACCCGGCCCGGCGCTGTGCACGGCCCAGGACGACGCCGTGAAGGTGGCGCTGGCGACGGAACAGGCCGCGCGCGCCGCCGCCGGCGCGGTGCTGGCCCAAGCCGCCGGCTGGACGCTGTTCGGCAGCTTTTATCTGGACGGCCAGGAGTTCGCGCTGGACGCGGCCTGCATCCGCGAGGTGGTGCGCATGCCCGAGCGCCTTACGCGCCTGCCGCTGTCCCCGAGCTGCCTTGAAGGGATCTTCATGTTGCGCGGCAGCGCCGTTCCCTTGCTTAACCTGGCGCGCATCTTCGACCCGCGCGCGCCGCTGGCCGCGCCGGACCAGCGCGTGGCCATCATCGCGCACGAGGACGTGCTGGTGGGGCTGGTGTTCGACGCCACCGGCGAAGTGCTGCGCGTGCGTCCCGAACAGCGCCACAGCCTGAGCCAGCCGGTACATTCCAGTGAGGGCGGCCAGGATGGCGTGATCGCCGGCGCACTCGCTCTGGAGGACGGCGCGCGCCTGGTGCAGGTGCTGGATGCGTCCGCGCTGGTGCGGATCGACAACGTGCCGCAGGTGCGCGCCCAGAGCGCCGCGCGCGACGCCGAACGCCTGCGCTTCCTGCGCCGCGCCCAGGGCCGCAAGGCGCTGGCGTTCCGTGCCGGCGGCCTGGCGTTCGCACTGGCGATCGATGCGGTGCAGGAAATCATCCGCGTGCCGGAACTGCGTTCCTCGGTCATGCTCGGCAAGCTGTGCAAAGGCTGGCTCGACCTGCGTGGCCAGGCCGTGGGCGTGGTCGATCTGGGCGCGCTGCTGCAGTGCGCCGCGCCGCAGCCCGATCCCGAGCACGCGCGCATCATGATCGTGCGCGTGCGGGACGGCCTGCTCGGCCTGCTGGTCGACGCGGTCGACGACATCCGCGCGTATTTCGACACCGACGTGCTGCCGATTCCGATGTTGGGCACTCGACGCGCGGCGATGTTCCGCGGCTGCCTGCCGGATGCGGACCGTGGCGACCTGCTGTTCCTGGCGCACGAGCACATCTTTTCGGAAGGCGAGGTGGCCGAGATCTGCGCCGGTCACCGGCGTCTCTACCAGCACGAACTGGACGGCGCGACGCGCGCCGCAGCGAACACCCGGCGCCAGGTCTATCTCGCGTTCTCGCTCGATACCGGCTGGGCCACCGACATCTGCCAGGTACGCGAGATCGTGGCGCTGCAGGATGGCTTGACGCGCCCGCCCGGCTTGCCCGAATGCGTGCATGGCATGATGCAGCTGCGCCAGCAGATGATCTGCGTCGTCGACCTGCGCCGCCTGTACGGCATGGCGCCGGGGCCGGATGCGCAAGCCGATCTCGCCGAGCGCCGCGTACTGGTGCTGGAGCACGAGGGCGAGCGCTACGGCGTGATCGTCGATCGCGTCGACAGCATCCTCAACCTGCCCGACAGCCAACGCCGCCCGTCGCCCGCGCTGCTGCGCCAAAACGGCCCGCAGGACATGCGCCAGGATGCAGCCGAGGTGCTCGAGGTGCCGGGCGAGGGTAGGGAAACGGTGCTCACCTTGTTCGACAAGGCGCGCTTCATGGCAACGCTGCGCCAGGCGCTCGACGCTTGATCCGACCCTGGCGATGAAAGGTCATCCCGGCGCAGGCCGGGATCCATGCTACGTCGACGGACCGTCGATCTGCAGGATGTTCGCCCCGATTTCCTCGTGTTTGATCCGCTCCAGGCGGCGCTCGTGCAGCAGCACCGTTACCTCCAGCGAGCCGCGCCCCACGGTCAGGCCGAGCAGATGCCCGCCGACCGTGGTGTAGTGCGCGCCGCCGCCGACGCCGTGCGCATGGATCGACGGCTTGCCATCCTGCCAGGCCAGCGTGCCGTTAATCCCGGTCATTTCGCGCTGGTGGAAGCGCGCCGGCCGGTATTCCTTTTTCTCGAAGTCGAAAAAGCCGATCGTCACTTCGCCGGCGAAGCCGAAGGCGGTGAAGCTGGCCGACGGCACCTGCTCGGCGATCATCAGCATCGTCAGCTGCGCGAAGAAATCGTCGCCCTCCGTCAACACCATCAGGTAGCCGGTCGGCGTGCGCATCCATTTTGCCGCATGCGTCATGGAGGCCTCAATGCAGGTGGCGTGTGGAGCCGCCGCCGGTCGGCGCGACCCGGATGTCGATCGATTTCGCAGCCGGCACTTTGCTGTCCTTGGCGTAGTGCCACAAGGGGATCAGCGGATTGCATTCGGGGTAGTAGCCGGCCACGCAGCCTTCGGGAATCGGGTACTCGACCACGCGCAAGCCCTCGACCTGGCGTGCGACCTTGTCCTCGACCGCAGTGCTGGCGCTGACCCAGTCGCCTTCCTTCAGGCCCAGGCGGTCCATGTCGGCGCGCGCCATGAACAGCACCATCCGGTCTTGCACGCCGCGGAAGCGGTCTTCCAGGCTGTAGATCGTGGTGTTGAACTGGCCGTCGCTGCGCACCGTGAACAGGCGCAGTGCGTCGGGTGCGCGCGGCATGTCGGGATCGGCGACCAAGCCGTCGGGCACGCTGAAGTTGGCTTTGCCGGTCGGGGTCTTCCACTCGCGATGGGCGGCGGCGATCGGTTTGCGAAAGCCCCCTGGCGTCCACATGCGCGCGTTGAAATCCTTGAAGATCTCCGGGTAGGTTTCGGCGATGGCGTCGCGGATCTTCGCGTAATTTCCAACCCAGGCATCCCAATCGAGCTTCGGGTTCGGATCGAGCGTGGCCTTGGCGATCCCGGCCACGATCGCCGGTTCCGACAGCAGCGTGTCGGCCACCGGCTCGGTCTGGCCCCAGGAACCGTGCATGAACGCGGTCGAATCTTCCATCGATACCGCCTGCTCGCCGCTCGCCTGGCGGTCTTTCTCGATCCGGCCCAGGCACGGCAGGATCCAGCTGTCCTGGCCATGCACCAGATGACTGCGATTCAGTTTGGTCGAAATCTGCACGTTCAGCGGCAGCTTGCGAAAGGCCGGTTCCATCACCGGCTGGTCGGGCACGGCACGCACCAGGTTGCCGCCCAGGCTGATCAGCGCCTGCACCTTCCCGGCGACCATGGCCTCGCAGGCCTCGACCGTATTCATGCCCTTGTCGCGTGGCGGTTCGAAACCGTATTGTTCCTTGAGTTTGTCGAGTGGAACCAGCTCGGGCTTCTCGCTGATGCCGACCGTGCGCTGGCCCTGCACGTTGGAGTGGCCGCGCACCGGGCAGATGCCGGCGCCGAGCTTGCCGATATTCCCGCGCAGCAGCAGCAGGTTGACCAGCATGTTGATGTTCTCGACGCCGTTGCGGTGCTGGGTCAGGCCCATGCCATAGATGCCGATCACCTTTTTGGCGCGCATGTACTGCTCTGCCGCCTGGCGTAGCGCCAGTTGGGTCAGGCCCGACTCGCGCTCGATCTCGTCCCAGCCGGTCGCGCGCGCGCTGGCGGCGAATTCTTCGAAGCCGTGCGTATGTTCGGCAACGAAGTCGAGGTCCAGCACACGCGCGGCGCCGCGCATGCGCGCATCGTCGTCCGCTTCGATCACCAGCTTGCAAATGCCCATCAGCGCAGCCAGGTCGCCGCCCGCCTTGACCTGGTGGTACTGGGTGCTGATGCAGGTTTCCTCGCCGCTGAGCATTTCGATCGGCGATTGCGGATTGACGAAGCTGACCAGGCCGCGTTCGCGCAGCGGATTGAAGGTCACGATCGGCACGCCGCGCTTTCTCGCATCCTGCAGCTGGTGCAGCATGCGCGGGCTGTTCACGCCGACGTTCTGCCCAAAGAAGAAGATGCAGTCGGTGTTCTCGAAATCGTCCAGGGTGACTGTGCCGACCGGAACGCCGATGGTCTTCGGCAAAGCCACCGAGGTGCTTTCATGGCACATGTTGGAGCTGTCCGGCAGGTTGTTGTTGCCATACATGCGCGCCAGCAGGCCGTACATATAGCTGGTCTCGAGCGAAGCGCGGCCCGAACTGTAGAACACGACTTGCTTCGGGTCCATGGTCCGCAGCTGTGCGCCGATGGCGGCGAAGGCGGCGTCCCAGGACGTTTCGACGTACTTGTCGCTGGCGGCATCGTAATGCAGGGGCACGGTCAGGCGGCCCAAATCTTCAAGCTCATGATCGTGCATCCGTTCCAGTTCGCGCACAGTGTGCTTCTTAAAGAAATCCGCACCGATCTTCTTGCTGGTGATTTCCCAAGCGGTGGCCTTGGCGCCGCTTTCGCAGAACTCGGCCGGATGGGGATGGGCCGGCTTGGCCCATGAGCAGCTGACGCACATGAAGCCATCCGGCTTGTTTTGCTTGAGCATGACCGCCGCGCCTTTCAGCGGCACATGTTCTTTCAGCAGAATCGTGGTCACTTCCTTCACCGAGCCCCAGCCGCCGGACGGGGTCGTGGGTTCGTTAGTGCGTTTTTCCTTGCTCATGTTTAGATCCCCTAGTGTCGAATACCATGCGGCGACTACGCTGCGCTTGTCGCGCCACGGCGTCTGTTCGGGAACGCACATCAGTAATTCCGTTAAATCACATCGAAAATAAATTGATGATTTTGTGCGCCGTTGCACAGACCGCAGCGCTTGTGGTCGCAATGATAGCGTTTCTAATAATCTTATCGACGACACCATGACCGCATCCGCCGACATCCGCCCGGTTCCCTATGAGCCAGCCTTTGAAGTTCCCGAAGACGCCGAGACCCAGATCGGCTTCGATCTGCAGACCACGATGCGCGACATTTCAACCCGCACATACGAAGATTCCGGCCGGGCCACGCGCAGCGTGCACGCCAAGACGCATGGCCTGCTGCTCGGCGAGCTGACGGTGCTGGACGGACTGCCGGAGATCTACGCGCAGGGCCTGTTCGCGCAGCCAGGCACCTACCAGGCCGTGTTCCGCTTGTCGACCGTGCCGGGCGACGTATTGGACGATAACGTTTCGACGCCGCGCGGTGTCGGTCTGAAGCTGGTGGGCGTGCGCGGCGAACGCGTCGAGGGCAGCGAAAACGACACGACCCAGGACTTTGTGATGGTCAACGGCCCGGCGTTCAGCGCGCCGACGGCCAAGAAGTTTCTGGGCAACGTCAAGCTGCTGGCGGCCACCACCGACAAGGCGCCGAACCTGAAGAAAGCCTTCTCGGCGGTGCTGCGCGGCGCCGAGAAGGTGGTCGAGGCGGTCGGCGGCGAGAGCGTCACGCTCAAGACGCTGGGCGGCCATCCGGAAACCAACCCGCTGGGCGAGACCTATTATTCGCAGACGCCGATCCTGTACGGCCGCTACATGGCCAAGTTTTCGCTGGCGCCGGTGTCGGACAACCTGCGTGCGCTGACCGACGCCCCGGTCGACCTGAAGGGCAAGCCGGACGGCCTGCGCGAAGCCACCGTCGACCACTTCTCGCGCGAAGGCGGCGAATGGGAGCTGCGCGTGCAGCTCAACACCGGCGTCGACAAGATGCCGATCGAGGATGCTTCGGTCGAATGGCCGGAGTCCGACAGCCCCTACGTGACGGTCGCGCGCCTGCGCGCGGGTCCGCAAGCAGCCTGGAACGACGCGCTGGCGCGCGCCATCGACGAAGGCATGCAGTTCAACCCATGGCACGCGCTGGCCGCGCACCGTCCGCTCGGGTCGGTCAACCGCGTGCGCAAGGCCGTGTATGCGATGTCCAAGCGCTTCCGCGCGGAGCGCAACGGCGTCGACATTGCCGAGCCGCGCGACCTTGAGGCGCTCAAGACCGCCCTCAAGTCATCGAAGTGATAACGAAGTCTAGGAGAACGACATGAAGATGACGTCGAAGATGAGCTCGAAGATCGGTGCGCTGTTGTTGGCGTACGCCGGTACCCTGGTGGCAAGCGGCGCGGTCCACGCGCAAAGCCACTCGATCGCGAACTGGTCGAACCCACCGGGCACCGCCGCGGACAGCAAGGCAGCGACCAAGGCGACACCCGGACGCAATGCAACCGGCGACACCGTGGACGGCCGCGACAACGGCAAACAAGCCGCCGACGCTGCCGCCAACAAGGGAAAACCGGGCAAGCCGCCGGTCAAGATGGCGCACCGAAAGGCAAAGGCTTCGTCGAAGTCAGGTGGCGGGGGGCTCGACTCGGCCAGCGCCACCACGCCGGTGCATGTTGACGGCGCCAGCAAGGGAGGCGCCGAGGCGACCATGCAGTCCGAGCCTTCGAAATCCTACAATAACGACGTCGAACGCCGTGCGTTCGACACGACGCCAAGCAAGAAATAAGGCGCTTGCCGGTCGAAGAGGGGGCGGAAGGCAGAAAGAGTCGAACTTACAGGAGAGCGGCTGACGCCCCCCACCGGGTTTGAAGCCCGGCCCCATCACCGGATGAGAATGCCTTCCTCGGTCAGGCGTCGTCGGGCGCCGCTGGGGCAGCCCAACTGGCCTGGGGACGCAACACATGGCTGTTGCGGACGCGGCGAGTATAGCCGACGCGATCGAAAAATTCCAGGAGCTGGATTGCGCGTTTGCGTCCCAGCCCGGTCGCATCGCGAAAGCTCGCCGCCTGTGTGTCCGGAAGTTCGGCGACGATGCGCGCCATCTCGGCCAACGGCGCCGTGTGATAGAACAGGTCAGGCACCACCTGACTGAGCTGGCCGGCACGCGCCAGCTTGCGCAGCAATGCGCGTACCGTTTCCTCCGCCAGCCCGAATTGCTTTGCCAAGTCACGCACCCAGGGTGGATCGTAGCGCCCGGCGAGCAGCGCGGGCAACAACCTTGCGGCGAGCGCTTCTTCGTCCGCACTCAGCGACACGCTGTGTCCGGGCAGGTGCAGGCTGCGGTTGGTGCGCGCGACGCGCTTGTCCTGCAGTAGTCGCGCAATCACGCCGCTCCACAGGGCGTCGGGCAGTTCCGGCGCGGCGATCCGCTTGAGGCGCCAGGTCTCTGGACCGGCATCGTCGGGTTGACGCGCGTGGAACGCTGCCAGTGCCGCCAGCACCCGCTGCTCCAGCGCCGCCAGCATCCGCGCTGCGACCAGGAGTTGATCGCCGCCGGGCAGCGGCAGGCGCAAGGTGTCCGGTTCGAGCGCCAGCACATCGACAGGGCGCTGGGTCAGGCGCGCCAGTTCGGATCCGGCCAGGCCGCCGGGACTGGCGTCCAGCAGTCCGCCGGCATCGCCGTCTTCGACAAAGCGCGCCAACGCATCGAGCCACGCCAGGCGTCCCGGGCTGCGCCGCTTGCGCGCCGCGCCGAACGGGTCGAGCACGATGCCGCCGCCGATGGTTTGCGTGGCCTGGGCATTGCGCAGCACGAAGCGGTCACCCGGCACCGCGTGCAGCGGCTGGTCGAACACCAGCTGCGCACGCGTGTGCGCATTGGCTTGGGCGGTATCGTCCAGCAAGGGCACCAAGTGGGCGAGCCGGTGCGCAGCGCCCAGCAGCACATGCACCGGCGTCCAGGCTTTCAGGGCGGTCGCCTCCGGCAGCAAAGTCAGGTCGACGTCGATCCGCTCCGACACCGCCGCCATGCCGGGGGCGACCACCCAGTTGCCGCGCTCGATCTCGTCTTTCGCGACGCCGGCCAAATTCAGCGCCAGGCGCTGGCCGGCGTGGCCGGCCTCGGCCGGGCGGTTCTGGGCGTGGATCGCGCGCACGCGCGCCGTGCGTTCGCCGGGCGCGATGACGACGCTGTCGCCAACCGCGACGCGCCCGGCCAGCGCGGTCCCGGTCACGACCGTGCCCTGGCCGGACAGCGTGAACACGCGGTCCACACCAAGACGGAACAGGCGCGCGTCGTCCCGGTCCGACGCGCCCGCTTCAAGTTCGCCTAGATAAGAGAGCAGCGCCGCCACGCCGGCGTCGCCGGGTTCGGTGGCGCGCGTGTGGAAGGCCGGCGCTTCGCGCATCGGCGTGGCGGCGACCAGGGCGCGCACCTGCGCCTCGACCTCGCGCAGGCGCGCCGCGTCAACGCGGTCGCACTTGGTGAGCGCCACCACGGCGCGGCGCACGCCGAGCAGCTCGAGGATGGCAAGGTGTTCGCGCGTCTGCGGCATGACGCCGTCGTCGGCGGCGACCACCAGCAAGGCAAGGTCGATGCCGCTCACGCCCGAGGCCATGGTGCGGATGAATTTCTCGTGGCCCGGCACGTCGATGATGCCGAGCGTGCCGCCGCCCGGCAGCGGCAAATAGGCGTAGCCCAGTTCGATCGAGATGCCGCGCGCCTTTTCTTCCTTCAGGCGGTCGGTATCGACCCCGGTCAGCGCGCGCGTCAGCGTGGTCTTGCCATGGTCGATGTGGCCTGCGGTGCCGACGATCATGCGTGCAGATTCTGTAATTGCTGGAGGAAGGGTTCGACTTGCGGCGCTTCCAGGCAGCGCAGGTCGAGCCACAGCGTGTCGTCCTTGACGCGTCCGATGACCGGGCGCGGCAGCGCGCGCAGGCGGCGCTCCAGCACGCCGAGCGGATTGCCCCGCATTGGTTTGCCGTCGGCGCCGGCGGCGGCGCGGATCGCCAGGCCGTAGCTGGGCAGTCGGTCCACCGGCAAGGCGCCGCTGCCGATCTGGCTCTGCATCGGCGCGGCCGTCACCGCGTAGCTGGGGCCGAGCGCGTCCTGCAGCGGCGCCAGCAGCGTCTCGGCCAGCGTGCGCATCGCCTGCGCCGGACGGGTCAGCAGGCGCAGCGTGGTCAGGCGCTGCGGCAGCAGGTCCGGTGCGCGGTACAGGTTCAGCACCGGCTCGAGCGCGGCCAGCGTCAGTTTCGACACGCGCAGCGCGCGCTTGAGCGGATTCTTCTTGATCGCCGCGATCAAGTCCTTGCGGCCGGCGATGACGCCGCATTGCGGTCCGCCGAGCAGCTTGTCGCCGCTGAAGGTGACCAGGTCGGCGCCAGCGGCAATGGTTTCCTTTACCGTGGTCTCGTGCGGCAAGCCGTAGCGTTCCAGATCGACCAGCGTGCCGCTGCCCAGGTCGACGGCGATCGGGACGCCGCGTTCGCGGCTCAAGGGCGCCAGCTCGGCCACGCTGACTTCCTTGGTGAAGCCGGTGATCGCGTAGTTGCTGGCGTGGACCTTGAGCAGAAGCGCGGCCTGCGCGCCTGCGTGTTCGGCGTAGTCCTTCAGGTGGGTGCGGTTGGTGGTGCCGACCTCGCGCAGGGTCGCGCCGGCGCGCGTCATGATGTCGGGGATGCGGAAGGCGCCGCCGATCTCGACCAGCTCGCCGCGCGAGACGATGACTTCACGGCCCTGGGCCAGCGAATTGAGCATCAGCAGGACGGCCGCCGCATTGTTGTTGACGATGGTGACCGCCTCGGCGCCGGTCAGCGCGCGCAGCTGTTCTTCGACCAGGTTGTCGCGGTCACCGCGGCTGCCGGTGTCGATGTCCCATTCGAGGTTCATCGGCCAGCGCAGCGCGTCGACCACCGCCTGCACCGCCTCGTCGGGCAGCAATGCGCGGCCGAGGTTGGTGTGCAGCACGGTGCCGGTCAGGTTGAATACGGCGCGCAGTGTGGAGGTGTTGGCAGTGCGCAGGCGCTCGGCCAGGGCGGCGAGAATCGCGACTGGCGCGCACTTGGCTTCGGCGTCGACATCCACGCCCGCGCGTGCACGCGCGCGCAGGTCCGCCAGCAGTGCGCGCAGCGCCTCGACGGTCTGCTCGCGGCCGTACTGGGCGATGATCGGCGCGTAAGCCGGATCGTCGATCAGCACGTGGACCGCCGGCAGGCGCATCAGTAAAGCCGATGCCGCTGCCGAAACCTGCGCGCCGCCGCTCATGCCGGATCCTTCAGCCACAGCAGCGGGTTGCCGCTGGCGCGCGCATACCCCGCTTCCGACACCAGCACGTCGAGCAGCATGCTGGCCAGGTCGTCGGCCAGCGGTTCGATGTGGAAGTCGTGTTCCTGGTTGAAGATCTTGCGGTAGGTATGGCACTCGTCGCAAGTTTCCGCGCGCGCGACCTTGGTCGGATCGTTCGCCTTGGACAAGGTCTTGCCCTCGGCGGCGGCGACCTTGTTGTCAGCCACCGGATCGGCGTCCTGGTCTACCAAGCCCTGGTAGGCGATCTTGGCGGTGCTTTCGCAGCAACTGCATTTGACGCGCACCATGTGCCATTCGGATTCGCAGACCGCACAGTGCAGGTAGCGATAACCTTGCGACTGGCCGCCGATGCGCACGGCGCTGGCGACCGGATGCGAGCCGCACACCGGGCACAGCGTGCCGGTGATCAGCGGCTGAGCCCAGCTGCTGTCCAGCTGAGCGGCCATCAGGCTCCAGGTCACCTGCAACGCGGCGGCGACGAATGGCGCGCGCAGCGGGTCGGCGCCGTCCGGGAAGTCGCCCAGGATGGCGTCGGCGATGCCTTCGAGTTCCGCGGCCGGGGTAGTGCGCAGGCTGTGCAGCGCCATCGACAGTTGCGGCGGCGCTTTCTTGGCGTTATCGAGCGCCGACAGTTCATCCAGCAGGCTGGCGAACACGCCGAGCCAGACCGCCGGGCGCGCGCCGGTCGCAGGCAGCGGCGGCATGTTGTGGTCGTGCGCTGTTTTCAGGGCGTCGTGCGGTGGCAGCGCCACGCCGGTGCCGCCGAGGCGGGCGACGACGGCGTGCTGGGCGTCGGCCACGCATGCCATCAGGTTCAGGTAGCCACGCAGCGCGTCTTCGACCGGGATGCCGGGTACTTCGCCGGCCGCGAGTTGGCGCAAGCGCGCCGCACGGGCCTGGAACAGGGTCGTCGGGGAGGGCAGCAGCAGGCGCGGAATGGCGTTATGATCGAGGGCTTCGATCTCGCCGGGTTGGAGCAGTCGTTGTACCAAAATATCACCAGAATAACAAAGGCCGGGTCGCGCGTTGGCGAGCCCGGCCTATTTTAGATCAATGCGTCAAATCGTGTCAGCCAGGGCTCAGTGTCCGCTGCCGTCGCCCTTGCGCATGACTTCCTCGAACCAGCGCGGATGGTGCTTGCGCGCCCAGCCGTAGCTGACGAAACCGCGCGTCATCGCGCCGATCGAACCCTTGATCCAGTAACCGGCGTAGATGTGCACGATGATCGATACGATGATCACGAACGCGAAGAACGCGTGCAGCAGCGCCGAGAAGCGGATCAAGCCGATCGGGAAGTAGGCCGAGAACCACTGGCGCCAGATCACGATACCGGTCAGCAGCAGCACGATCATGCACACGACCAGCGTAAAGAACAGCAGCTTCTGGCCGGCGTTGTATTTGCCGATCTTCGGCAGCTTGTCTTCGCGGTTGGCCAGCACGTCGTCGATCTGCTTGAGCCACTGGGTGTCGCCCGGCTCGAAGCGGTTGTGCGCACGCATGCGCAGCGCCAGGATCAAGAACGACACGAACATCACGACACCGATGAAAGGGTGCAGGATACGCGTCCACTGACCGCCGCCGAGCACGAAGTACAGCCACGACATAGCCGGATGGAACAAGGCCAGGCCGGACAGCGCCAGCAGGACGAAGGCGATCGCCGTGATCCAGTGGTTGGTGCGCTCGTTCGCCGTGTAGCGCTGGATGGTCGGATTGCCATCCTTGTCGCGCCGCAGGCGAATCACATTACCGTCTTGGTCACGCTTCATGCTCTTCCCCTTTCAGCTTGCGAGCCTCGATCAACGCCTCGTGCTCTTCTTCCTTGCTGACCTCGTTCGGACCGACACGGGTGTAGTGGAAGAAGCCGGCCACCGCCGCCGCCGCGATGCCCAGCAGGGCCAGCGGCTTGGTGACGCCTTTCCACAGGCCGACCATCGGACTGATCTTCGGGTTGCTCGGCAAGCCATGGTACAGGGCCGGCTGGTCCGCGTGGTGCAGCACGTACATCACGTGGGTGCCGCCAACGCCGGCCGGATCGTACAGGCCGGCCTTTTCGAAGCCGCGTTCCTTCAAGTCCTCGATGCGTTCCGCTGCCTGCTCGTGCATCGCTTCCTTGGTGCCGAACATGATGGCGCCGGTCGGGCAGGTCTTGACGCAAGCCGGTTCCTGGCCGACGGCCACGCGATCCGAACACAGCGTGCACTTGTACGCACGGTTGTCCTTCTTAGAGATGCGCGGCACGTTGAACGGGCAGCCGGTCACGCAATAGCCGCAACCGATGCAGTTCTCTTCATGGAAGTCGACGATGCCGTTGTTGTACTGCACGATCGCGCCGGGCGACGGGCAGGCCTTGAGGCAGCCCGGCTCTTCGCAGTGCATGCAGCCATCCTTGCGGATCAGCCACTCGAGGTTGCCGTAGCCGGTTTCCACTTCCGAAAAGCGCATCACGGTCCACGACTGCGGCGTCAGATCGGTCGGGTTGTCGTAGATGCCCGAGTTCACGCCGACTTCGTCGCGCAGATCGTTCCACTCCATGCACGCAGTCTGGCAAGCCTTGCAGCCGATGCATTTCGAGACGTCGATCAGCTTGGCGACCGAACCGGTTACCGGATTACGCGCGGTCGGCGGCGGTGTCGTCGTGGCCGAGACGCGTTTGATATCCAAAGATTGTAGTGCCATAAGATTGTCTCCGGATCCTTATGCCTTCTCGACCTTCACCAGGAAGGACTTGAACTCCGGTGTCTGGGAGTTCGCGTCGCCCACTACCGGCGTCAGCGTGTTGGTCAGATAACCCGGCTTGGTCAGTCCCTTGAAGCCGAAGTGCAGCGGGATGCCGCAGGTATGCGTGTCCTTGCCGTCGATCTTGAGCGTACGGATACGCTTGGTCACGATGGCCTTGGCGATGATGTGGCCGCGCTTGCTGCTCACCTTGACCGTCTCGCCGCTCGATACCCCGATCTGCTTGGCCAATGCCTCGCCGATTTCCACGAACTGTTCCGGCTGGATGATCGCATTCAGGCGCGCATGCTTGGTCCAGAAGTGGAAGTGCTCGGTCAGGCGGTAGGTCGTCGCCACCACCGGGAACTCGTCGTGCGTACCCATGTCCTTGCGGTCATTCGGGAACACGCGCGCGGCAGGGTTGCTGACCGCTTTCGGGTTATTCGGGTGCAGCAGGTTCTTGCCGACCGGGTTTTCGAACGGCTCGTAATGCTCGGGGAACGGACCTTCATTCATCATGCCGCGGGCGAAGAAACGCGCCACGCCTTCGGCATTCATGATGAAGGGGTTCATGCCATTCGCCGGGTCTTCGTCGATCTTGAAGTCCGGCACGTCGGCGCCGCTCCAGGTCGTGCCGTTCCAGCTGACCAGCTTGCGAGTCGGATCGAACGGTTTGCCCTTGGTGTCGGCCGAGGCGCGGTTGTACAGCACGCGGCGGTTCGCCGGCCAGGCCCAGGCCCAGTTCAGCGTATTGCCGATGCCGGTTGGGTCGCTATTGTCACGGCGGCCCATCTGGTTGCCGGCCTGGGTCCAGCAACCGGCGAAAATCCAGCAGCCCGAGGTCGTCGTGCCATCGTCGCGCAACAGCGCGAAGCTGGCCAGCTGCTCGCCTTTTTTCGCCAGGATCTTGGTCGGATCCTTGGGGTCGGTGACGTCGGCCAGCGCCTTGCCGTTGTACTCCATCGCCAGCTCTTCCGGCTGCGGGCTGAACGGCTTGGCGTACGGCCAGGTCAGGTTCAGGATCGGATCCGGGAACTTGCCGCCTTCTTTCTGGTACAGCGCCTTGATGCGCAGGAACAGGCCCGACATGATTTCCAGGTCGGAGCGTGCCTGGCCCGGCGGCTCCGCGCCTTGCCAGTGCCACTGCAGAACGCGCGACGAGCTGACCAGCGAGCCGCGTTCTTCGGCGAAGCAGGTGGTCGGCAGACGGAACACTTCGGTCTGGATCTTGCTCGAATCGACGTCGTGGAACTCGCCATGCGATTTCCAGAACTCGGCGGTTTCGATCGCGAGCGGGTCCATCACGACCAGCCACTTCAGCTTCGACAAGCCGGCTTGCACCTTCGCCTTGTTCGGCGCCGACGCGAGCACGTTGAAGCCCTGGCAGATATAACCGTTCATCTTGCCCTGGTTCATCAGCTCGATCGCCTGCAACAGGTCGTACGGCTTGTCCAGCTTGGGCAGGTAGTCGAACGCGAAGTTGTTTTCCTTGGTGGCGGCGTCGCCCCACCAGGTCTTCATGAAGGAGACGTGGAACTTCTTGTAGTTCTGCCAGTAGCTGAGCTGGTTCGGACGCAACGGTTTGCTGGCGCGCGCATCGATGAACTTGTCGAAGTCCTGTTCGGCTTCGAACGGCAGCGTCATGTAGCCCGGCAGCAGGTTCGACATCAGGCCGAGGTCGGTCAGGCCCTGGATGTTCGAGTGGCCGCGCAGCGCGTTCATGCCGCCGCCGGCGATACCGATATTACCCAGCAGCAGTTGCACCATCGCGCCCATGCGAATGGTCTGCGCACCGGTCGAGTGGTGCGTCCAGCCCAAGGCGTACAGGATGGTCGCGGCGCGGCCCGGCACCGCGGTCGATGCCAGGGTCTCAGCGACCTTGTGGAACTTGTCCACCGGGACGCCGCAGATACGCTCGACCATCTCGGGCGTGTAGCGCGAGTAGAACTGCTTCATCATCTGGTACACGCAACGCGGATGCTGCAGCGTCGGGTCGACCTTCGCGAAGCCATCTTCGCCGAACTCGTAGTTCCAGCTGGTCTTGTCGGCATACTTGCCGGCTTTGTCGTCGAAACCCGAGAACACGCCATCGTTCAAGGCGAAATCCTCGCGCACGATGAACGAGAAGTCGGTGTAATTCTGCACGTATTCGTGCTGGATCTTGTCGTTCGTCAGCAGGTAGTTGACGATCGCGCCCAGGAATACGATGTCCGTGCCGGTACGCGTCGGGACGTAATAGTCGGCGACGGACGCGGTACGGGTAAAGCGCGGATCGACGACCACCAGCTTGGCCTTGCGATGGGCCTTGGCTTCGGTCACCCATTTGAATCCGCACGGGTGTGCTTCGGCGGCATTACCGCCCATTACTAAAACTACATCGGCATTACGGATGTCGACCCAATGGTTCGTCATCGCGCCACGGCCAAACGTCGGGGCAAGACCTGCCACCGTCGGGCCGTGTCAGACACGAGCTTGGTTGTCGAACGTGAGCATGCCCAGCGGGCGGATCACCTTGTGGGTCAGGTAGCCGACTTCGTTGCTGCCGGCCGACGCGGCCAGCATGCCGGTGGTGAGCCAGCGGTTGACGGTCTTGCCGTCGGCGGTCTTCTCGATGAAGTTCGCGTCGCGATCCTGTTTCATCAGCGTGGCGATACGATCGAGCGCCTTGTCCCAGCTGATTTTGGTCCACTCCGATGCGCCGGGGGCACGGTATTCCGGCTCCAGCAGGCGATTCGGGCTATGGATGAAGTCGATCAGCGACGCGCCTTTCGGGCACAGCGTGCCGCGGTTGACCGGATGGTCCGGGTCGCCTTCGATGTGGATGATCGAGGCAGCCGCATTCTTGGCGCCGTCACCCAGGCCGTACATCAGGATGCCGCAGCCGACCGAGCAGTACGGGCAGGTGTTACGGGTTTCGGTCGTGCGTGCCAGCTTATACTGCCGGACTTCGGCCATTGCCGTCGCCGGAGCAAAGCCGAGCACCGCAAGGCTCGAGCCCGCGATGGTTGCGCCAGTTACCCGAAGGAACTGACGCCTGGACATTTGGTTCATGTAAATAATCCTTCTCAGGGGAAATTATTGCCCGCAGAGTGTACCATTCTGACCCTCAATAGATGAATGATAAAATGGTCGTTGACACGGGATCTTTGTCGAAATTATGTAGAATCCACAGCAAAGTTCCTAACAACATGCTCTACGCAGCATATTCACACGCCTAGGCACTGCAAATTGATGAACTCGTCGACGTTTCCACGCAACAACTCAGATTTCCATGAGGAACCCGCGCTACCGCCGACGGCCCGGCAACGCCCGGTCGTGCGCATGCGCCAGGGTCATCTAGCCGAAGTCGAGGACTTCGTCGTGGACGAGGCGCCGGTCGCGCTGGTCTACAACGGCATCTCGCATGCGGTCATGATGGCCACGCCGGCTGACCTGGAAGACTTCGCACTCGGTTTCTCGCTCAGCGAAGGCTTGATCGCCAGCCAGTCCGAGTGCTACGGGATCGAAGTCGAGAACGGCCCCGAAGGGATCTCGGTCCAGCTGGAGATCGCCGGCGGCGCCTTCATGGCGCTCAAGGAACGGCGCCGTACGCTGGCCGGGCGCACCGGCTGCGGCCTGTGCGGCGTCGACAGCCTGCAGCAGGTGTGCCGGCCGCTGGCCGCGCTGGCGCCTGCGCATGGTTTCCATGCGGCCGGCGTGCGCGCCGCGCTCGCAGCGATCGGCGCCGAGCAGAAGCTGACGCGCCTGACCGGCGCCGCCCACGCCGCCGCCTGGTGCGAGATGGATGGCAAGTTGCTGATCGTGCGCGAAGACGTCGGGCGCCACAATGCGCTGGACAAGGTGATCGGGGCGATGCGCCGCGCCGAGCTGGACCCGGCTGCCGGCTTTTTCCTGATCACCAGCCGGGTCAGTTTCGAGATGGCACAAAAGGCCGCGGTAGCGGACGCGTCGGCACTGGTCGGCATGTCGGCGCCGACGCTGGCGGCGGTGCAGCTGGCCGACGCTGCCGGCATGACGCTGCTGGCGTTCGCGCGCGGGTCCGACTTCGTCTGCTACACCCATCCGGAGCGGCTGGCGCTGGATTGAGCCGGGCGCGCGGCCGGATCTTGCAGCTGAGTCTGCCGGCCGAGTCTGCCGGGTGATCGGGCCGGCTCAGGCCGTCACCAGCGCCAGCAGCGCGCTGCGGTCGGCCGGGTGCTGGCACTGGGCCGTCACGCGGTCCCACAGCAAGAACATGCCGTAGGCCCATTGCGCCACCAATTCGGCTTCGGCCGCCGGCCGCGCCGCGACGTCGCCGGCGAGGCGTTCGATCTCCGCGCGCGCCACCTTGGTCACCTGCTCGTAATTCCACTCGTCCTTGGGCAGCATCCTCTGCCGCGCGCGGTAGCGGCGTGCACGTTCGGCGTCGCTCATCGCGTCGTCCTTCGGCGGACGGCCGCGGCGGCGTTTGTCGGCGTCTTGCTGGAGCGGCAGTTCGATCGTGCGCTGGTCGTCCGGCTGCTTCATCGGCGGGTCGGTGTGGTCATGGATGAGTCATTATTCGTGACGCGTCACAATATGGCAAGTGATTTACGTGGGATGGATTGGTGTGACGCGTCACGAATATCTTCCGGCTGAGCGTCTCCGCAAGTTTCGGCGGCCGACCATCAGGGCTGCCGACGAGGCTGACGATGGGCCGCACCGGCATCGGCGCGGCCCCATCGAAATGAATCACAGCGAGTTCAGGAACGCCAGCAGCGCCGCCCGGTCAGTCGCCGACAACGCGGCGAAGCGGTTGCGCGCCGCCGTGCCTTCGCCGCCGTGCCACAGGACGGCCTCGGTCAGGTTGCGCGCGCGACCATCGTGCAGGTAGCCGACGTTAGCGCCGTTACCCGCCACCTTGGCGGTGTAGCCGATGCCCCACAGCGGCGAGGTGCGCCACATATTGCCCTTGGCCTGGCCTTCGGCGAACTTGTCGGCCAGCCCGTCGCCCATGTCGTGCAGCAGCAGGTCGCTGAACGGATGGATGGTCTGGTTGCGCAATTCGGCGAACAGGTGGCCCGAGCCGGTCTTCATCTCGGCCGTATGGCAGGCGGTGCAGCGCATGCCGGCAAACAGCTTGGCGCCGGCGGCGACCTGGTTCGGGTCGACGCGGTGCTCATCCATCGGCATCACGCCTTTCGGGAAGCCGGATGCCAGGCTGCGCTGGGCCGGCACCGCGAGCAGGGCCAGGTAGTTCGAGATCTTCTGCAGGTCGGCTTCGCTGATGCCGGCCTGGGTGCCGCCGGATGCGCAGGCGCCCGGTCCGTAGATGCAGGCGTGATTCGGGTACACCGGCGAGTTCACACCCATGTCGATCATCAGCGCTTCGGCCGACTGGTGGCGCAAGGTAGCCTTCGATGCCTTCCAGCCGAAGCGGCCCAGGCGGACCGCGCCGCTTTCCGGATCGTAGACGTAGTTGGCCACGCCCTTGACACCGTCCGCGTCCGGCGCCGAACGCACCCCGGCCAGGATGTCGGTCTCGCCGATCGCCTCGAGCAGGCCGGTACCGATCATCGGCTGCGCCGCACGCACCGAGTACACCGCCGGAACCGGGCCTTCGAACGCCGGCACCGGCTTGCGCAGCTCGACGCTGGTGCCGTCGGCCAGTTTGACGGTCTGGCTCTGGAAGCTGCCGAGGCGTACCGCCGTGCCCCAGTTGCCGCTCGATTTGCTGCCTGACGCGGCGTTCATCTGGATCGCCGTACCGTATTGTGGGTGCGGCACCTGGTTGCCGGCGGCATCGAACGCGGCCACGCGCACGGCCATCGCATCGAGCTTCTGGTTGAGTGCGTTCAGGGCCGGGCTGCGGCCATTGTTGACGTGGCAGCCGATACAGGCGGACTGGTTGAAATGCGCTCCTTGCATGCCGACCGCCGGCTGGTAAGGATCGTTGCCGGGTTCGCTGTGGGCACCGGTGGTGAAGTTGGTGTGGATCAGGCGGCGTCCTTCGACGAAGCGCTGGACGTCCTGCATGCCGATGTTGTTGGCCGGCTGCTCGAACATGAACAGCGAGTTGTCGGAGTAGTTGTACGACACCGAGGTGGTGCCGCCCGACAGCGTGCTGTCCGGTAGAGGCGTCGCGTTCAAGCGCGGGAACACACCGTAGGATGGGCGGATACCCTTGCCCATCACGTACATCAGTTCTGGTCCGTAGTAGCGGATGTTGCCCTTGTCGCCCCTGGCGTCGAGCGCGGCCTGGGTGGTGAACATCGACGGCGCGATTTCGATCTCGTCGCCCGGGACCAGGGCGCGCGCGGCGATCGTCTTCCCACTCGGGAAACCGTCGGCGTTAAGCTCTCCATGCTGCGGGTAGGCGATGAATTTCATCGTGCAGCCGTTGTTGATGCCGTTCGCGGTCGTCAGCACGCCGTCGGCCGGATAAGCCATCGGCTTGCACAGGGTCGCGTCGTTGTCGACCAGAACGGGGCCGGTCATCCAGCCATAGTCGGTGACGTCCGGACGGTCCCAGCCGCGCACGAACACCGTCTGGCCCGGCAGGAAGTCGATCTGGTTGTAGTTGTTGACGATCAGGCTGGGCTTGGTGACGCCCTTGACCAGGCTGTTGTCGATGATTTCCAGGCCCCAGGTGCGGTTCTGAAAATATTCCGGCACGAAGGTCAGGTAGTTGCCCGGGCCCTTGTCGCGCGGTAAACCGGTGCTCGGGTCGACCGTGTCATTGGGACCATAGCCGATCTCGTTCCAGGCTTCGCCGCGCTCGCGCCCGTGACGCGCCATCGCGCGGGCGCCGTAGCGCGTGACCAGGGTGCCGTCAGGCAGGCTGAACTGGAGCATCTCGGTTGCCTGCGCGGAGGGCAACGGTGTCCAGCCGTTGCCGCTGGCCGGATATTTGAGCGCGGTGGTGGCGCTGACGGGGAGGGTGTTGTCGCTGCCGGGCGTCTTGAACTGCACTTCGTACAGCGAGTAGCCGTACGCGGTCGCGCGCGCGATGCCCTGCAGGCGGATATAGCGCGCGTTGGCGCCGAGGTTGAAGAATTCCTCGGCGCCGCCCTTGCCGTCGCTGACGTAACGCAGCCGGGTCCAGGTCTTGCCGTCGTCGGAGCTCTGCAGCTCGTATTCCTTGCCGTAGGCGCTCTCCCAGTTCAGCTTCATGTAGCCGACCTGGGTCTTGGCGCCGAAGTCGAACTGGATCCAGGCGCCGTCCTCGGCCTTGCTCGACCAGCGCGTACCCATGTCCCCGTCGACCGCCTTGGCCGCGCCGGTGCCGTCGTTCTCGCTGCTGGATGCGTTGGCGCTAGCCTTGAGCAACACGCCCGGCTTGCTGGTGTCGACCGGGATCGGCGTCGGCGGCTGCGGATCGCCCGTCGCCGGCGTGCCGGAAAAGGCCTGGATCTCGAAGATCGAATAGCCGTACTGGGTCGAGCGCTTGACGCCCTGCATGCGCAGGTAGCGGCCCTGGCCGTTCAATCCGGCGATGTCCTCGGTGCCACCTGAACTGCCATCGACGCTCTTGATCGTGCTCCAGTGCGTGCCGTCGTCGGACACCTGCAGCAGGTATTGGGTGGCGTGCGCGGACTCCCAGGCGATGCGGACGTGGTTGATGGCGACCGACTGGCCATAGTCCAGCCTCAGCCACTGGTCGTCGCTGAAGGCGCTGCCCCAGCGCGTGTTCGAATCGTGGTCGATGGCCGCTTGCGCCGACAGGTCGCCGCGTTCCTGGCCGCTGGCCGTCGCAGCGGTCGGTGTCAGGACAGTTTCGGGCGCGCTTTCGGCCAGGCTGTGCGCGACACGCGCCTGGCGTGGGGACGTGTCGTCGGTTCCCGAGCCGCAGGCGGCGAGGAGGGCGGTCAAAGCAATCGGCAGCGCGCGGATCAGGGTGCGCGTGCCCTCGCGGCGGGACGCTTGAGTCGGTAGTCGATGCCGTGGCGGCATGGGTTTCTCCCTTTGGTTGAGGTGGTCTTAAAACACAGGCTTGTCCGGTCCGCTTTCCGGTCGACTACGCTCTAGGGCGTCTTTTTGGTTATCGGCGATGCAACAGTTCTAGTGGATATGATAACCATCATATAAAAAGTGAAACGATGGCCGTTAAAACGGCTCTGGCCGGCACGGCGACGCATGAACGGCTGTGCCGGGCGCATTGTCGGCGATATGGACGAGTCCACGGCGCACGCTTATCAATCCATCACGAAATTTCCTTCCGGAAACTTAAGCCGAACGATAGCGGCAACATCGTCGGGTGTCAACCGGATCCCGGACATTGCATCTCGGAAGGCGGTGTAGGGCGACCGGCTCGTGATATTCTCCTGGCAACTCATCGCAAGGCCGGCCGATGAGGTATTAGGTTCATCCATGCGCTGTGTCGCACGGGAAAACGCGCTGGCCCAAAGGGAGAGGATTCGATGTCGCAACTGAAAGTACGTGGATTTTCCGTGTCGCTCGACGGCTTCAGCGCGGGCCCGAACCAGAGTCTGGACAATCCGATGGGCGAAGGCGCAGGCGGGCTGCACGCATGGTTCCGCGCCACGCGCACGTTCCAGCGCATGATCGGCAACGATGGCAATGGTGAGGACGGCCCGGACGAGGCATTCGCCGTGCGCGGCTTCGAGAACGTCGGCGCGTGGATCCTGGGCCGCAACATGTTCGGCCCGGTTCGCGGGCCGTGGCCGGACGACAGCTGGCAAGGCTGGTGGGGCGACGAGCCGCCGTACCACGTGCCGGTGTTCGTGCTGACGCATCACGCACGCGCGCCGCTGGTCATGCAAGGCGGCACGACGTTTCATTTCGTCACCGACGGGATCGAATCGGCCTACGCCCAGGCGCGCGCGGCCGCGGGCGGCAAGGACGTGCGTCTCGGCGGCGGCGTCGCGACCGTGCGCGAGTATCTGCGCGCCGGCCTGGTCGACGAGATGCACCTGGCGATCTCGCCGGCCGTGCTCGGATCCGGCGAGTCCTTGTTCGCGGACCTGGATCTTGCACAACTGGGATTCCGTTGCGTCGAGCATGTGCCGACGCAGCTGGCGACGCATGTGGTGCTGCGCAAGGACTGAGGCGCGGCGAAGAAAAGCCGGCGCCGACGACGTTGCAGACGTCGATGGCGCCAGCGGTCAGGGCGTAAGTCGAACCGGTCGATGGCAGGTGGGTTCAAAAGCTGCTCGAACGCCAGCATCCAAGCCAGAACCACGGCCACCGCAATCTTCGCATAATCTATATTATGTCAAATACGATGTCGATAACGCGCCCCCGCAGGGGCGGACCGGCCCGCCAAGGGAGTCGACCGACAGAATATACCCCCTCGTAGCGACAGAATCCTGTGAGTTCTTGCACCTCCGGAAACGAATCCGACTTACTCACACTATTCTGTCGCGGTTTTGGGGTCACCTTCGGAATAGTCACACAGTTCTGTCGCGGTTCAGGCCTTCATTTTTGCTCGTGACGCCCGGATTTTCGACATCTTCACAAGATTCTGTCGCGCTCTCCTAGGGGCTTGGCATGGAGCCGTCGATAAACTCACATCATTCTGTCGCTGGCAGCATACTCACATTGTTCTGTCGCTACCAGGGTGGCGCATCCAACTCCAGCGCCCGTGTACTAACCACCAGTTCAGCAGTTAACAGACTTGGCCGGACGCGGTTCTTGAATTTCGTTCTGACGAAGCGGCCGCCGATGCTCCAATAGTCTAGTGCTTTCTGCCGCACGATACGGCGATAGTTGCTTAGGCCATCCTTTGTTCGTACGCCGAAGAGGATGACTGCGCTGCTCTTCGAGCTACATAAAGAAAGCCGAAGAAAGAGTCAGCCGTTACCACCGAAGCTGGGGTGACCTTGCGTCGATTTTCTCTCTAAAGTTCAGACGGCGCGGACGTTTTTCAGGTGGGAAAATGAGAGAGCTACTGAAGCAAGCGCATGTCGAGATGACCGCTTGGTCCAGGTGTCTTGAACTTGGGGGGGGGCTGCTTGCGTTCATCCCCGACCCTTCAGTCAGCTTGGCATCAAGTCTGCCGGCTAGAGCTCGATGCGGGGATTTCCTCACGAAATAACATCTCGAATCCCAAGAAAACGAACTCGACAATACAGGAAATAATGTCGAGTTGGCGAAAGAAGCAAGATAAAGCGCGAAGAAGTGCTATTTTCGAGCAGTCGCGGCTTAGAGGGTTTTCCTGGGCCGTCGGCGGGCTTGGTTTAGCCGTATGAGCCGAAACATCGTCTAGTGTAACACCAAGACTGGAGGCGCCGGGACCTCTGATCCTTATGTGTCGTCGCCGCCCTTGCTTTCCTTGCTCAGGCGTTTCCTTCTGGTTGACGACCTTTGGCGTGTGCTAGCTTCTCTTCGCGCCCTTTCGAGTTCATCACGCAACTGGTCGACCCGTGCACTATCGCCGGCGGCCTGCCGTACCGCAGCGTCGAGATCCGTTCGCACGGCCTGCAGTTCTGCCCTCTCTCGATCCCGCTCGTAATTCAAGGCTTCGACAGAGTTCTGTAGCGCACCGACCTGCTCTCTCAAATGCCCAATTGTCGTCTGCGCCGCATTGTGTTCTGAGCGGGATCGGTCGAGAGCCGCAGTGTGCTCAGCCCGTTCCGTGTCGAGTCTTTTCTGTAGCTTTGCCGCTGCCGTACGTTCCCTGTCGATTTCGACGAGCGCGCGCTTTTCCATATCTGCGAATCGCTCTTCGGCCAGACGAGTGCGGTCGGCCAGTCTCTCCCGCTCAGTGGCGTGCTCGGCACTCAATTGGTCCATTCGTGCCTGCAGGGTGCGCATCTGACGATGTGCCTCCCCCAATCTCGCTTCCAGACCTTCCCTGGCGGCTGCCGCAGCCGCCAGTTCCTCACGCAGGCGGGCAGCGTCTTCTTCGCTCGTACTTAGCTTCGCTTGAACCTGTTCTAGAGCATGTAATGCATCCGCTTGGGCGGCCTGCGCGCGCGCAACATCGGCCTTTGCGCTACCCACTGCAGCAGCCGCATCTGCTTGGAACGCTGCCAGTGACTCATGGGATTTCGACTGAGCCGATGTCCAAAGGGTGGCGACCAGGTCGCCAGCCGCAGCTCGTAACTCGTCTGGAAGGTCCGAATGCTCGATCGTGACACGTGAGCGTTCGCGCAGCGTTTTCCAGAAGCGATTCAGCGCTTCGGTCGGCGCCGACATGCTGCCCTTGCGCACAAGCTGATACAACTTGTTTGCTGTTGGCGTGACGCCATGCCGGAAGAATAGTAAGACGCAGACCTCGCGGTACAGGTCTTGGGTGCGCGGAAACCGCTCGCGCAGCTCCGCGACGCTGGCAGCGATAGTGCTGTCGCTCGAAAGCTCTTCGGTCGTCATTGGAAGAATCCGTTGTCGAAAGATTCAATAATATTACATATTACGTTGTAGACCCGACGCCCTGTTCGGAAAATATGACATTACTTCTATAATGTCAGATATTTGGGGCGCCTGTCTTACGCGGTCTCGTCACTCTTCCGTAATGCCGGCTAAAGCTGCGACAACTTTCACTCGACAAGCCGGCCCCCCCTTGAAAGCCGATCG